>OULZ01000005.1_pt1 | contig 231127 bp, 277 predicted proteins | sample 1690871 | NCBI WGS metagenome assembly OULZ01 (sample SAMEA3914813, study PRJEB12502) | metagenome | biome: forest; material: soil | place: Canada | collected 2011-07-07 | depth 0.3 m
AACGGTAGCCCGACAGCATCTAAACGCTAGATTGGTTTGGTTGATTTAACAGTATAGCAGTGAAGACCCGTGCCCAGGCAGAGTTTAAGCTGAGATATCCTTTGCTTGAGACCGTACGCCAATACGTCGAACAGCAGGCCGGCGCTGCTCGACCCGTCTCCTGGCCTTCGGCCTAGGAGAGGGAATGCGCAGCGCAATGGTTCAAGACTACAACTAAGTCACGCTCGCTTTACTAAACCACTGTCTTCACAACTTCATCCACAAAAGAGCATGACCAACGTCACCTTGACCGTAGCCCAACCCTTGTTTGACCAGGTTGACGCCCTGCTTCAACAGTACCCGCCGACAGCCTGCTCTGCAGGTTGCTCCCATTGTTGCCACTTTCCCCTGGCTGCAACAGCCGCGGAAATCGTCGTGATGATTGAACACCTAGCTGCAACGCGCACGGCACAAGAGCTAGAAATCATCCGTACCGCGGCGCAAGGTCATGTAGACAGGCTTACACCGCTCCCCCTCGAAGAACACCTCTACGTTCGCACCCCCTGCCCCTTACTCAGCAACAACCAGTGTACGGCTTACAGCGTGCGGCCGTTGCATTGCCGAGGCTTTCATTCGAGCGATGTCTCTCACTGTTTGTCGGAGCTCGATGAGCCCAAAGGCAACAAGGTATTCCCGATTTTCGATATTCGCAGAAACTGGGTAGCGACGAAAGCCGCGCAGATGCTCGAGAATGCTTCTCGCGAAGCCAATCGCGACAGCAAAGTCTACGATTTCCGCGCCGCACTTGCGTACGGTTTGGCGAACAAGGCTGCCTTCCTACACGCGTGGAATCACGGCCAAGACATCCTACCCGCTACAGTCCGAGCCGACCATTTGAGCAATGCTTGACTCCTTGGCGCTCATGGGCCAACGTCTGAGGGCTTTAGCGGCAAACGAGACGTAAAAAAGCCCCGAGCGACGACCGGGGCTGCTACAAAGAGGCGGAGCGTTACTTGCCGTCGCGAGGATTGCGCTCACGGAACCACAGGTTCGCAATCCATTTCTCGCCTCGTGCAACCGTAGAGCCTGCGTGAAGAATGCGAGGGTCTCGACCGGGATACGCAAAAAACAAACCTGCCCCTTGCTTAGGCGCGACATCCAAGCCAAGCTCGAAGCTGGTGGAGCCCCCTTCTTCCGGTTCGTTCAAGTACAAAATTACTGACGCGACTCGGTTGCCGTATTCATGCGTCTGATAGTCCCCCGCCGCACACTGGTCTTCATCAAACCAATCATGGTGAGCGTGAAATCCATTGCCGGGGCTGTACCTATGGATATTCAACACTTCACACCGGTTGCTGGGCCATTGCATCAGGGCTGCAAGTCGCCGACGAATGTCGCCACAGAGAGGGTGCCGCGCCTCGTCCGCGTACATACCGTCACCGGTGTACCCAAGAGATTCTTCACCCGAATCCGGAGATACCGGTTGGTGCGTGGCTGGTATCTCTTCTAGCGCGTACTCCCTCAGCTGACGGCACTCATCCGCTGTAAGCAAGTTTTCGAGGTAAGCGATGCGAGGCTGCGGCAGGCTCCAGGCAACAGAGTACGAGCGACCTTGAAACTCATGCTTTCCAGGCGCGCTAAAGAACGGCTCAGGGCACGGCACAGAAGTAACTCCAGGAGCAGTGGAAGAGGCCAGCTCGGGGACATTTGCGATTGCGCAATCAGTGTTCATAGCATAAAGGTGAAAAGAGGGGCTCGCGGTATAGACAACGCTTTTCATCACCTTATACAAGCCACAAAAGTTGATTCGATATAGTTGTTCTTATCGTTGCGAAAGCAAACACATGGCACCGTCGATGCCACCTCGCAAGCTCAACACCCGAGTCTCGGGTAACACGCTTCTCAAGTACAGAGCAGCCTTCGCAGACCGGACACCTGACTTGCAGTAGACGATGACCGTCTGAGCGTCACGCAGGGCGGAGATATTGCGGGGTAGCGACGTCAACGGAATGTGCAAACCTCCCAGCGAGTTGACCGCTCGCTCGGAAGCCTCTCGCACGTCGACCAGACATACCCGATTCGCGCTAGCGAGGAGAGCTTCCAGCTCATCCGCCGAAATATGTTCGTTGCCCTCTACCGCGACAACGCTTTTGTCAGTGACGCGTTTGTCAAGCACCAGCCGACGCATACTGGCCGTCAGGGCGTCGAAGACAAGGAGCCCGCCAGCTAAGGGTTCACCCAACCCCGCGAGAACCTTGATGGCCTCATTTGCCTGTAGAGTTCCGATGACGCCAGGGAGAACGCCTACCACGCCGGCTTCTCCACAGTTCTGACTTAGGCCTTCGGGGGGCATATCCGGATACAGGTCCCGGTAGGAGAGCCCTTTGGGATGCCGCGACGTAGGGACATGGAACACACTCACCTGACCCTCGAACTGAAAAATCGAGCCGTACACCAATGCCACGCCGTGTCGTTCACAAGCATCGTTGAGAAGGTACTTAGCCTCAAAGTTGTCTGTGCCATCCAGCACCAGGTCGTACTGCGGTACCAACTTATCAAGTAGTTCCGAGTCAGCGAAACAGCTCAGTCGTTCAACCGCGATGTGCGGATTGGTCGCGAGCAATCGCTCTGCCGCGACGTCCACCTTGGGCCGCCCAACATCGACCGCCGTGAACAGGACCTGACGATGCAAATTGGTTGCAGAAACGACATCACCGTCGCACAGCGCCAACGTGCCTACGCCAGCACCAGCCAGGTAGAGAGCGGCGGGACATCCAAGACCCCCTGCGCCCACAATCAATACTCGGCTTTTACGAAGTCGGTCTTGCGTTGCCGTCGTGAACCCCGGCAGCCGAAAGTGCCGTGCGTAGAAAATAGACTCGGGAACAGCAGCCTTCAAGTCATCTAGAGTTCCCATAATCAGCCTCCCGCAACTGACTGCACGACCACCAACGTACCGCCATCGCCAATAGCGCAGTCCAGGTCAGAAGCCTCATGGAGCTGCACGTCATTGACGAACAGTCCAATGAAGTGACGTACCCGTCCCTGGGAATCGAAAATTTGAGACCGCACCATTGGTGCGATTTCCTCAAGAGCGTCAAACGCCTCGTTGGCCGTTGAAGCCCTAACGGTCAAGGTGCGCCGGCCGTCCGCGAGCGAGGCTAGCTGTGAGGGGAGATGTAAGGTGATATCAGGCATGGATGTCGAGAAGTAGTACTAGCGTGGCCGGCTAACCTGGGGCGCATTGTCGACAGCAGCCCAAGGGCGCTCCCGAACAAAGTCTTGCAGGTCGCGTTGCTTGACACGGTAGGGGGTAAAATTCTTGAGGTCTACGAGGACCTCCGTTGGAAGTGTCGTGAGCGTCTTCTCCAGCGCTCGCCGTAGTTCGGGTATCGTGCGCTCGGCGTACCAGCGCGGCTGGAGCTGTTTCAGCACTTCAGCCTCTTGCGCTTCACTCACTAGACCGCGCGTCTTCAATGAGTGCAGGAATTCACGCATGTGGATGAGCGGTTCGGACAACGGCACGTAAGGCGCTTCAACGCCATGAACAAGAGTCACTTCGTCATCGTTGAAATCAGCGTCGTCCAGGTAGCGCTGTGCAACCTGTCCCCAGGGTCGCATGCCGAGATGTGCCATTTCGCACGCACGAATAGCCCCCATAGACGAAAGACCATAGATTGTCCAGCCCGCTTCGATGGCGTGCCGAAGCTCATGATGACTCACCGAAGGGTAGGAGTGGAACGTGCCATCCACAATGGCCATCGAGCCTACAGGCGTCTTGTTCGTCAGCAACTGTTCGACGTCGCCGCGACGCACAGGCGGCAGCCATTCAACACCGGGGGCGTTTTGGTCTAACAGACCTGTTCCGAACAAGGTAGGACCCGCGAAGATTTTGATAGCGTTAATCATTTTGAGAAATACTTCAGAAGGCGTGGCCCAACTCGTGGACAGTCGAATGAAAACACCTCAGCGCCAGGGACGACTACTTTTACGACCTGGAAAGGGTCTGTTGTTTTTGTGAGCGTCAGTCGTACAACGTAAGGCATGTCAACACTTCGGAGTGTGACCAGCAGCAGCTCCCAAACGTCTTCAAGCGATGGCAGCACCGGCTCGAAATCAGGAATTTCGTCCCACTGAATAGACTTTGCAGGGTCAGAAATGCTCTGGCGCAAGCCCGCCACCGTCTTGAGCTGCGTGCTGGCCTCCAGCTTATCGAAATACGCGTATTGCTCAATGATGTCTTCGCGACCTCCATGGATGAACGTCAACCGACTCTGAACAGCTTCCGACAATGCTCGGATGGCCGCGATTTCGCGCACCGGATGGAATCCGGCGCCGTTGGCCATCGTCAACGGGGTGGCGCCCTCGGACTCAAACACGTAAGCCGAAAAGAATGCCATTCCGAATTCGTTTTCACTGTACCGCAACACCGCATTTAGGCCGGCAGCTTCAATTTTCCGAACCATCTCTTGCAACTTGGGTGTCAAATGGTCAAGCTTAACGAAGCAAGACTTGTCGTCCAGGAGCTCAAAGGAATGAACATGGCGCTCCATGACTTCGGTCAAGGCATGGACGCTCGCTTCTTGTACGGTATTACCCGAGGCAAGACCGTTGGTGTGCGTGCCATATAGGCTCTGGCCTTGCGGACGAAATGGCACATACAGGAGTTCTGCGGGCAGTTGCACTCGACCCAAGCCACAGGAAATCTCTTCGCCCCACACCGCAGAAATGGGGCCATCAAGCACCGCTGTGCGCCCAATGTGTGCACAGAAATCGGCAAGGCCGATACCTCCATTAAACGACTGGAGAATCTCACGAGGCGTGGACATGAACCAGTCAATTTCGCTATGTCCGGGTTCCGCATACGAAAACTCGATGGCCTCCATGTACGCACCAATCTTGGCCTCGGCATGGGTGAAGCCCTTGCCGGCATGAACCCAAAGCGTACCGTCTTGTCCGTCAGGGCGGATAGAGGCATAGACCGGAATGCCAACGTTGTCGAGCCAAGTGGTGTCGACGACTCGCGAAACGCCGCGCTCTCTCGCAAAGGGAGCAACAATTGCCAAAGACTCTTCGGCGGAGCGCGTTCTCATGCTTGAGCTGAGACGCGAAACAAGTTGGCCAGGCATCAGGACTTTCGAGAGTGTTTTAATAAAAGCGCGGAAATGCAAAGCAATTCCGCGCTTAGATAACAAAGCTACCGCATTTAAATTGTCTGCGAAACACGGCTGTTGGAGCCGTAACGCGAACCTGCGGTTTAGGCCTTTGCTTGGCCAATCACTGCGGCAGCGGGACGCTGGACTTGGCAAACGGCTTGGCGCAGACAGCCTTTTCGTGAGCGACAGCGGCTGGCGACAGGGGTTGGAGCGAGAAACGGGCTGCGAACTGGCTCAGTTCGACGGCGTTGAGGTTGAGTTGCTTAGACATAGGAATGCTTTCTAGTTAGACCCCGCACCATTGCTGGAGTCACCCCCGTGTAGCAATCATGCGTCTAGAACCGAGGGAGCCCCTTATAACAAGCGTTCTCTGGCACTGAACTTGTCGTTCAGTCAAAGCGTGACCGAGGCAGAACTGACGCTTACTTGAATCGATGTGTATCCGACCGCTCAGTCAGTGCTCGAATATTCCCACGATTGCCCGTCACAGGGTGAAGTACCTAATACTTAGCGAAACTCGCGAAAGCGGCCACGCCATAGTATTTGTTAGCGCCGCGGCCCGACACTACAGACAAACGGAAAGTCCTCTGAAGCCAAGAAGGCGTCGGAGGACTCGCAATCAGACAGGAAATTCAAAGCGATGCCGAGGCAGGCTTAGAGGTACATGTCGCAACGACTGATGTTGTCGTACTCGCACGGTCCGCAGAGGCGACCTTTTCACTCGTGGCGTAACTGCTACGCGCACCGGCGATGGCTACACGCCGTAAGGTCCCCAATCAAAGGAACACCCATGGACGACAACGCCATCGAAACACTGCTGGAAGCAGACGGCTGGACCATCGAATGCTGGTCGCCACTTGAAATTCGCAACAACGACGGGTCATTTGCGACGATGCAGGCCGCAAGGAGCCTGATGCGTTCGTACACCGAAGACCGACGCACCAACGCGCTCCACGCCGCGCTGACCGATATCGCCGGCACGGCACGCCTGGCACAAGGCGCGTGCGACAACGCGTTCGAAAAGCGCCTCTGGACGGAAGTGGAAAAGCGCGCAGACAGTGTGCTGAAGTCTGAATGAAGTCAGAGTGAGCCTGCGACGTACGTCGTTGCAAGCCCACCCGAGCCAACCCCTGTCCGATAGGACCTTCAATGACACCTTACGTCATAGACTGGCCGCTGCGCGCCGCCCTCGAAGCCAAGAAAGCACAAGCGCGAGAACAACACGCTGCTTCCCGCGAAAAGACGTCCCCGGTCGAACCGCTACTGCGCGTCAGTGACCCGCAGCGCGTCCTTCCGAAGTCGTAAACAATTTCATCTCTCCTTCACAGCCGCTCCTTTCCAGGTGCGGCTGCTATTTTTGCGTGAGTGCTGTTTGCCATTGGCCGGGGGTCGCGCGGAAGGACATGAGTTTCACGCATGAGGCCAATAGCTCAACGACAAGCATGCAAACAGACCCGCAAAACCGTCGTGGGCATAAGCGCCAATTTCGTCCGAAGACTCCGGAAGAGCCTATCGAACGAAAATACAGGAGCCCGTTTAGGCGCCCTATACCTGGAGCACCTGTGTTGTGCCCGCAGATGACGGGTGTCGAATGCGGAAAACAAATATTGAAAGAAAATCATGACCAAGATGAAGCAGTCTGAGCAGCAACGTGTTATCGGTGGCATGCAGGAAGACGAAACCTGATAACACGCATCCGAGCGCACCTGACGCGCGGTCAACCTGTTGAAACCTGGGGTCTCTTCTGCGGAAGAGACCCTTGCATTTTGCGGCTCCGCCTAGAACTGCCGAGCTGGGTCAAACGCTCAACCGGTGACGAGTTCTCGGCCTTCCGCCGTGACTTCCCAGCCACCGTGCACATAGGGCCTCAACAAGCCCATCGCACACAGCGCCCCGCAAGTCTTTTCCAGGCTAGCGCGCTCCCGCCCACGCGGCACAAGGGGCCACTCTGCGGAGAAATTACCAGCGTCCACCTGGCTGATGGCCTGTTGCAATCGACGGTACTGCGCGGGCGTGAGCACCACCGCGCTTCCCGCTTGAGAGTTGTTCGAGGTCTTCGAAGGGTTCATCGCAGGGCGCCTTGGTCAGTAAGCCGCGATGCTGCGTGCCTCGTGCAACTCGGGGCAAAGCGTTCATCAACAGAAGCTACTCTAAGATAGCGTCCGTGAGTTGTCAAGTGACAGCTGCGCTCGCAAAGGAAAGTCCTCCGAGGCCAAGGCGTCGGAGGACTCGCAATCAGACAGGAAATTCTAAGCGATGCCGAAGCAGGCTTAGAGGTACATGTCGCAACGACGGATGTCGTCGTCCTCGCACGGTCCGCAGAGTTCGCCGCAACCATCGTTGAAGTGCGGGTAGCCGCATTCCGTACAGACGAAGCGACCTTCGGCGAAACCTTGCCAGCGACCCAGCATGTTGCGCGCGCGAACGATGTAGGTGTCCTCGGCGTCGGAGGGGAAGTTCTCCGCAGACGTGGGCACGAACATGTTGTCGCTGTCGAGCAAGACATCGGGAGCGGCAAGCGCTCGAACTTGGGTGATATTCAGAAGAGGCATGGCAGCTCTTTTGAGGGAAGTTGACCTACCGGCGTATAGCTCATGCGTGTCATGTCCCGAACTGTACTGGCAAACCAATTTGGCTACGCCAGCGACTACAACCGCCCACTACGAAAGCTCTCATGCCCCAAACCCCTTCGCTTGCTGCCTGCGCCGTCGCTGAAGATTACTCTCTGGGTTGGGTTGCCGAGGTCCGCGAAACTCCTCAAGGACCCGCGCTGGGCGCCACCGAGATGGTACGCATGCGTCGCGTCAAGCCCGGACCCGGCCCCGAACACCGTGTCGTCATCGTCAAGGACGGCAAGGTTACGGGTGTTTCCGGCTAAGTTGCGGGCTAAGCTCCTCGCTTCCGGACTACATCGGCCAGTTTTTGGCCGCGAACTCGATAGCGGCGGCCATTATCTGTTACAATAGCAGATGTAGATTTGACTTAATATGACTGCGCCACGCACTCTCCCCGCCTCACCGCTTCGAGTCCTGTTCCTGGACTTTGACGGCGTGCTTCATCCGTTCGGCCCGAAAGCCGGCACAGGAATGTTGGGACCCCGCGCCGTGCATGAGACCGGTGAGTTTTGCTGGATGCCTGAGCTGGTCAACGCTCTGCAGGGTCGTGAGGACGTTGGCCTGGTGGTTCATAGCAGCTGGAGAGACATCCAGACTGAAGCCGAGTTGGCTAATCTGTTAGCGGGCACTGGCGTACCCTTCCTGGGGGCCACGCCACGGGGCGACCGCGCGGAGTCCATTTTGAAGTGGCTCACCGCACATCCCGCCGTCACAGATTTCTGCATCCTGGACGACCAGGCCGGGAAGTTTCCTCGCTCGTTGAAGCCGCATCTCATTGCGTGTCCCCGGCTGAAGGGCTTGAGCGCAAAGCCTGTTCAAAAGAAGCTGCAGGCCTGGTTGGCCCGTACCCCCGATGACTTGGCTACTACAGTAGCCCCTGCGAATTGATTCGAATGAAGCCCTACGCCGTCCAGCCGCTGAACCTGAGTAACTTCGCTGCGATGGTCATCGCCACCGGGTGGGAACGCCCCAGCGACCACCTGGAGGAGATTGCCCGGGACTTGCAGACGCAGCAGCTTAAAGGTCGAATAGTCTTTGACCTGCTGCTGGCCAATGCAACCCGCACTCGCCGCTTCTTTGCCATCGACTTCGATGGGGAAACCTTTGCCCCCTATAAGTTCCAGGTGCTGGAAGCTGACGCAGCGCTGAGCCAGAAGTCCGCGGAGTTCTTCACGTGCAACCTGGCTGACGTGGACTTGGCACTGCTGTCAGAAGCACTGCGATTTGCGGTCAAACGGGGCATTCCGGTTTGAGCAGGCTACCGACCAGTTCGAAGACTGTTTTTTCATGCGCGCAACGCCGGAATGAGCCGGCCGTCCCAATTTTTCGCTACACAGCGTACCTTCCACTCGGTATCGCGTGCCCATCATGGACTGCACCTTGACGCCCCCAGAGTTCGAGCTGGCGTTCGAACAAACCTCGTTCAAACCCAACACGGACTTGGTTGCCCGCGCCACGTGGACACGCCCCTTCGCGAAGGCCTTGATGCTCGCGCTGGATGACCGTCGAGACGGTCGAGCTATCGCCCTGGTGCGGACGTCGACGCAGCCGTACCCCCACGTCTCCGAACAACTCGAACTCCGCACACACAACATCGCACTGCTGACCGTGCCTGACCGTTATCGAGACGCCGAGCTGCCTCGCTCGGAACGAGACTTTCTGCTGGCGCGTGCCTGGGTACAGTTCCAACGAGGGGCCGAAGTCTACAGTCGCCCGAGCTTGCTGCCCCAGCGACGGGACTGACCCTCTTTTTGCGAGCCAGCGCCCTGTGAACTTGCCGGCAATCTCAGCCGATACGGGCAAGTCGAGTCAAGTGAGCCTGGATTTCCCCGCGAAGGCCCTTGGGTGCTTCCATTCGCTGAAAAGCATCCGTGCCTGGAGACCGTTTCGATTTTCAGGATTCAGGAAATCAGGGCTCATCAGAAAACCCGGAAACGTATACGCAACTTGGCAACACCTGTGCTGTCGATATGCCCTTGATATGCGGTTGCCGCGTACAGCTCCTTCGGAATCTGCTGGGTTCAGCGAGGCGCATAGGCCCCGTACAGCCGCAGTATTCGGCGTTCGCGAACAGCGAATATGCGGCCGAGGCCCGGGATGCTTCGTAGCGGCACGCAGAACAAAAGCAAGACGCAAACCGGTGGTGGCGAACGACAAAACGTGCTAACATAAGCACACAAGTTGCAGCGCGGTCGCCGCGTTCCGACATGCCTTCACTCAACTTTCCCGACCGACCCATGCGTGCCTAGGTTGTTTTCCCCTTTCTAGTCCTGACATCCCTCGTCAGGCCGTCGACTGGCGCCGCTGAACGCTCGCGCGTCGGCTCCCCGCTTTCGCCTGTCGCCGGGCCCCGTTGTGGGTTTTCGGGCTCGAAATATCAGCTCTCCAGAGGTCCGCCGAGCTAGGCAGCCCAGACCGCCTGCCTCCGCTCGAACGATTATCCCTGGATGAACATGACTACCACCCCTACCCAAGACACTTCCGACAGCGCCACCACCGCAATCGCTGCATCGGACCCCTTCCATCGGGAGATAACGCACTCGTTGCGCCTCGATGCCCTGAGCCAACGCGTGTACCAGGCTCGCCTGCAGAGCCTGGCCAAGCTTCGAGACCATCTGGCCTCGCGCATCCTCAGCTATCTCGAAATCTTCGGAGAGCGCCAGGTACTGAGCAGCTGCGGAGACCAAGAGCGAGTGCGTGAAATCACACGCGGAGACTACCTCTACTCCTGGGAGCAAAAAGGCGAGGATTTCCACGCGCAGCTGCGCTACAGTTTCCGTAACGAAATCAACAGCTACGACATCGTCTTTCCGATGAGGTACCTTGCAGCCAACGGGATAGCAATCATGCGAGCCGACGCGCTTCTGCAAGAGCAGGAAGAGGCGCGCAAGCAAGAAGCACTGGCGGCCGAGAAGAAACGCAAGTCCGAGGCCAACGACCGCGCGACCCTCAAGCGATTGCTCAAGAAGTTTCCGAACGAGGCGCGACAAGGCCTGGCAGCCAGTGCACTGGCCTCACCTGACCCCGAGGCCGACGCAGATTCTCAGGGCTGAAGGCCAGCTACCCCGCCTGGGATTGATGGCTATACGACGTAGGAAATCATTGGAGAGCCTCATGAACACTCGTTTCTTTGTCGTCAATCCTCACAGCGCCGTTGGTGGTCTCATCACCGCGCTGAACATCGCCAAGCTCGCCGATGTCATCTTCAATCCCGGAAGCTGGCTTCGCCCGTGCAGCATCGAAATCCCCGAGGAGCCGACCAACGCCGACATCGTGCGTGACCTGCTCAAGGAAAGCGGCCTGCAGTTCCACGAATCCCCGTGGGACCTGGCGGCCTACTGACCTGTTCGTTCCGAAGCCACTCATGCAACGCATGGGTGGCCTTCTTTTTGCGAGCGATACGAGGGGCTCTTCGCTATACAGGCAACAGAACCCTAAGCAACCTCGAGGACACCCATGACCAACCCCGCGACCACTGGCTACGGCGGCCTGACTGCCGTGCAATCGGCGCTCGTCAACCAACTACTTGCCGAAGCGCAATCCAACAAGGACGACTCCCGCTATCACGCCGCCCAGCTGCTCCAAGAGCTCGGCGCGAGCAAGCTGAGCAAAAAGGCCGCCCTCGCCTGCTTGCAGTCGGCAACGCTCACTGTCGAAGACCTGCCGGATGGCGACTACGCTGGATTGCAGTCGGGCTACGATGTCCGACTGGAGTACACCGGCTCGACCATTCGCCTCCAGGCGCCGTATGGCGTTCGAGGGCTGAATGCACCCGTGACGGTGACGGTCATTGACGGCCAGGCGAAATTCTGACCCGATGAGCACGCAAACCATGCACAGCCAATCACAATTGCAAACACCGGGGTCCCTGCCCACTCCCAGCCAACTCCATGCCACCAAGCCAACGTCGGAACCTGCAGCTGTCGACGCTCTGGGCCTTCGGTTCTTGCGCACCAGCTCCGACCTGCGCACGAACGTCTGGGCCTGGCAGTGTGGAGCCTGCGGCACGGACGGTACGCCGCTGGACACCATGTTTCGACGTTACTCCAAAGCGTGCGACCGCTGTCTGGCCGTCAACCGCTTCGATTTCTCGAAGCACGGCGCCTGACCTTTGTAGACCTTCACGCTCAATCTGTTGGCTATACGCCACCAGGCCCTCACTCTGACCAAAGACCCGACCATGTCCACCACCTACAAGACCGGCGACGAGCCGAACTGCCCGCACTGCGGCAAGCCTCTCAACGAAGGCCCCATCGACAACTTCGTTGTCCCCAACCGTTCCCTCAACATTCCTGAAGAGAACGACTGCGGTTGGTGCGACCGACTGTTCGACGTGACCAAGACGGCGGCCGACACCTTCGTCATCACCAAGAAGCTCGGCTCACGCTGACTTCGGGCTTTTGAGCCTTCTGCTTCCAAACCGCCTCGTCCCGAGGCGGTTTTCTTTGTGCTGAGGCATTGCAGGGTAATACGGCATTGCAGGGTAAGTTGGCCCTGGGGGATGCCTATATGCTCAGAGCAAGAGCGGTTCAGGAAAGTCTGCCGGCCGCGTTACAACTGTTCAATTGCCATAGGAGGTCGCATGGAACAAGCTGACGTTGATTCGGGCCTTCTCGAGTCGATTAACCAAATGACTGTCGAAGAGCTGGTCGCTTTGCAGGCCGAAGTCGAGGCTACAGGCGCCGCTGCCCAGCTTCGCATGATGATGGGCTGCGTCAAGCGCCTGGGCGAGGCGTAAAGTCCGGGCTCACCACGTCGTCGCGGAGCCAACGCCTGCGGCCCTGAAACGACAGAGAGCCGCATCCGCGGCTCTCTGCATAGGAACGTCCCCTGGAAGGGGTAGGTCGTCTAAACCGCTGCTCGTTCAGCGACGCATACCCGCTACGAACTTCAGCAGCTCGGCGTCCGTCTGCTTTTGCTCAGGCAGACGCACGATGCTCGCCAGTTGCTCCGGCACCGGGAAGCCGTTCAGCGCACGGAACTTGCCTTCTGCGTCTTGGTAGACCACACCCGGCGTGCCGTTGAAGCCGAACTGCTTCATGAGCGCTTCGTCGGCCTTGAGGATGGCCGTTGTCTCGGGCTTGGGCATCACCGGGGTGATACCGCCGGTTTCCTTCAGCGCGTTCACGGTGTGACCATGCAAGTCAAGCGCTTCAAGTTGGTTGGGCGCTTGCAGAATGGCCGCCGCCTTGCCCACGCTGTCATCGCGCAGGAAGCCCACCATGACCCACTTGACCTGCAGTCCCACCTTCTCGTACGGCTGGACTTCGCGGTAGAGCATGTTGCAGTAGACGCAGTTGGGGTCTGCGAAGATGTAGAGAGTCGACTTCACAGCCGCACCCGTCGCACCGGCGGTCACGGCAGCAGCCTTTTCGAGCTTGAGCCCGAGCGCCTGATAGTCTGGCTTGGGAACGTACTTGTCCGCGTACCCTTCAGTCAGGCCTCGGCCATTGAGGTCGATGACTTCGCCTTGGATGAGCGCTTGGCCATCCGCGGTGGTGAACAGCACCAGAGGCTTGCCTTCCTTGGGCTGGTAGACCCAGCCGGTCAGGCCACCGATGGCCGGGAATGACTTCAGTACCTGGCCACCGTGCTTGACGAGACCTGCCATGGCCGACGGTAGGGCGTAAGACGCCGGACCCGCACTGGCGGCAGCGACTGTCGCAGCGGGGGCCGCCGAAGGAGCGGCAGAGGTGTCAGCGGCGAAGGCGCCGGCCGACAGGGCAAGGCCCACTGCGGCCAGGGCAAGGCGGGTACGGAACAGAACGTTGGAAGAAATCATTGACGGTACCAAGAAAGACGAATGCCCAGTCGAGGGCTTCATGTGGAAAATCGATGCAGCACCCGGGAGCACCCGTCATGCACGCAAAAGCTCTTCCTATGAATAGCACCCAGCACTTATCGCTTTCCCGCAGTCCATCCCGATGCTAAAGCAGCCCTCTATACGAAAGCACGTCATCTCCCGCCAGGACTGTTCTCTTGTCTACCCCACACTCCACCGTCCCCTCTTCGCGCGCTACGCCAGCGAAACGCGCATACTTCGACCTGTCCGAGCAAGATACCGAGTTGGTCGCTGCACTGACCTATCCTCCGCCCGCACCGGGCCGGCTGTCGACCAGAGATGTCCCGGACTTGACGCGTCCTTCTCCGTCGTCGCGTGCCATCGTCTACGCGTACATCGACGAGCTCCAGCAAACAGTGGGCTTCTACGGCGGCATGGCAGTGGTTCCCGTGAACTCGCAGGAAGGCTTGCGCGCCGCGGTGTACTACCTCGGCCGACGTCGCAAGACGTCCTATGAAAAGGCGACGCTTATATTTGCTCAAAGCACGGGGTTTTCGCCGAGCCCTACGTGGAACACTCGTCTCGCAGATGCAGGCATCATTCACCTGACAAGTACTCACGAAGACTTGGACACGGGTGCTCGGTTGTACCTCGAAAACTTCGAGCGAAGGCTGAAAGCCGCGCGCGAGAACCTGCACGCCTACATGAACAAGCCCTGAAACTCGTCGGTAGTCCGAGCACGCTTAAATACCGAGCGCTAGACTACTTGATTCCGCACGAGACAACCTATCTTTGGCTCGCCCGGAAGGCGCATCAACCGGTGGGTTGCGACCATAGCCTGACGCCTCTGCGGCTACGTGTCCCGGCTCCTTGCAATCTGGTCGAGACGGCGAGGCTACAACGAAAATGGGGCGCCTAACTTGGCGCCCCTTTTCCATGGAGTTGCGTCGAAGACGAGGACATCGCCTCATCAGCCCACCGCACCACGTCCTTGACGTCAACGCATACCTGGAGGGCCTCCGTATCCGGGCCGATTTGTGCAGTAACCGAAGTGCCAACGCTCTCGTTCAGCGGTCGCGGGTTGTCACCGACACCAATTGAATGCTGATGTGCGAATGCGTGTCGAACTGTGCCGTTTCGATTTGGCCCGGAAACACCAGCTGGCAAGCGCCATAGGAGTGCGTATTCACGGCAGCCCACAACGGCGTGCTGGCGCCCGACCCGTTGTCGTTGTCGGTCGCGGCGGCGTCACCCAAATCCGACAATTGTGAACGCTTGACCGACAAGCACAGGTTGTAGGCGCTCGAACCCACTTCGCTGAGCTGCGCCGTCACCCACGTGCCGATTTCGGCCGTCGTGTCTGTGCAAACCTTGCCCAGGCCCTGCTGCCAGCAGCGGTCTTGGGCCGGGAGTTGTGTGGAATCGTTGACCATGCCGACTTCCCCAACGATATTGTTCAGCGTCCACGTCTGCTCGACCTGGCCCGTGTCATCGTTGGTGATGTCCACCTTCAGCGAAGCGAATGAAATCGTCGAATGGGGCAACGCGGGTATCGTCTCGATGACGTCGTCCGTGTTCCACGGCACCGGGAGCGGCTCGGGGCTCAAGTCCAGCTTGGACAGCGGCGTTGTCGCCAGACAAGTCGCAGGCAACGCAAGAGCGAGAATGAGGGGAGCGAAAAATCGCAGCATGGGGCGGTCCAAGGGTCATTGAGGCCCCTGGTGTAGCCGTCTGCTTTATCCTTGCGACACGCTCAATAAGTTGTGCACACAGCCCAGCTGCACAACTTGTTGTGCATGCCGCGCCCCGCCTGCGAAACCCTCCGTCTAAACACAATTGGTATAGTTTTCTGCGTAAGTACCGCCAGTTTTGGCCTAATGTGTATGGATTTCTGCGCAAATAGCGCTACCCCCGTGGCTACATGGGCGCCCCACGGAGAACGGGCCATCGAGACAACGCCTTATCGCTATACGCAGGAGTTCCCATTTACTCTTCGACAGGACCTTCAATGACCCAAGCCATCACCCCGACCCAGGCCAAGGAAGCTGCAATCAAGGCCGTTCCGGACTTCGTACTGGAAGCCTTCAACGAACTCATCGTTGAAAACCTGGCCCACGGCCGAGCCCACTTCCTGGCAGCTGCGGTGGTTGCCCGCATTCAAGAAAAGGCAGTACGTCAAGGTCAACAACTGACCGAACGTGACATCTACGCACGCAAGTGGATGAACGTCGCGCCGGCCTATCGCCGCCAAGACTGGAAAGTCGTCTTCGACGAACCGGGCTACAACGAGAGCTACAAAGCGAACTTCACGTTCACGCGAAGCAACGACTGACCGGATACTCTCCGCGACCTGACCTGCTCATTCATCTGTCCCTCGACGCCACCCGGCCTCGAGGGACAGTTCCGTCTGAACGACCCCGCCGCCGCGAACAGGACTTGCTTGTCGGCGATTGCACTTTCTCGACATTGTCTCGGACGATAGGCGTAGTAAGCCACGCCAGACAGAAAAAGCCACCGCGCAAGGCGATGGCTTCGTGAAACGATTGAATGGTGATGCATCAACTGCAAATGGCGGTGTCATTGACCAGGTAGTGCTCCAATCGCGCTACCACCAAGCCATGGTCCGTCACGGGGTACGCAGACCACTGATGACGCAGCAGGTCATTGGGGCAATGCGGCCCGAACAGCAGTCGAACCAAATCGGCTTCCATGCGCAACAGGTGGCTCAGGTAGGCATAGGGCCGAATGAGCGCGCCCACTTTGGGATGCGTCGTCCAGCGAAGGCCCTTGTGGGTCACCTTGAAGCCGTCGACGTCGAACATGCCACTGGCATTAATGATGGCAGCGACGATGTCGCGACGGTCTTCGCACTTCTTCAGCTGTTCCTTGGTTTCGGGCAGCACGGTCAGCTTCTCCGGGTGTGGGAACGTCTGCAGATAGCTCAGCAAACTACGCAGCAGGCGCTTGTCAACCGTAAACCGGTCGGGTGCTTCTGGGTCGAGCAAAGGACGGGGAGAGGCAGACATGGGAATGCGGTTCCTTGTGATTGAAGAGGGTGGGTCCTTGGGGGTATAGCGAAACGCGGTGCCATGGCACCAATGAAAAAGCCCTTCGCCGTGGTTACCGGCGAAGGGCTTGGAAGAAAGGTGCGGAAGTCGCTTACGTCCGCGAGCTTTGCGTCAGCAGGCCGGACCAACTCAGTCGAGCGCGTCGTTAGCAGGTCCTGTCAGCAGTAGCTGCAGTGGCTACCCACCGGAGCCAACCGCGATTGGCTGTGCCATCGGCTTAGCTTCCTCGGCGGGCAGCCCGTCCGGGTCGAAAAGTTCCTTGAACATCACATAGTGCATGGCGGGTATCAGGCACAGCAAGAGCGGAGCGACAAACGGAGCGAACAAGAAGCCGACAATCAAGACTGCGAACTCAACGGTCGCCACCCGAGCGCTGACCTCCCGGTTCAACATCGTCGCTTTGAAATGAAGTTGACGGGCTTCCGGATAACCCAATCCGAACCCCTGGTGAAGCTGATGCACTACGGTACCAAACCCACTCCCGCGCGTAATCAAGGACAACGCCGCAAGCAGCCCAATGAGCCCCATACCTAAAGGCGAATGCCAGTTCAGCCAATTCCAGACTTCGCTGTAGTCCACGCCCGCAGACGGGGCGTCAGGCGAAGGGTGCGACCAACGCAGCCACCAGTTCAGCCCATCCGTGAGTACCGTAATCAAGGCAACGAACAATACTCCTATCCGAACGTCCCACAGCTCTTCATAGGCGCCCCGAACGGCCCTTGAGAGCAGTTGCCACACTTCGCGGGGCTTGACGACCCGATGCGTGCTGAGTGCTGCCATTTCCAACGAGAACAGCACGAACGGGACGCAAATTAGACACCGAAGCAGGTAGACGTTGCGCGCCAGGTAGCAAGCACCGCAAAAGAGTAACGCCATGGCAAACCAAAGATGGAAGTTCAGGCTGAGCAGCCGCAACGCCATCTTGGTCCAACGCATCCAGTAGCCGGGCTCGATGACCCGGGGCTCGAGGGTTCGCATGGCGCTATTTTACGCAGACCCGCCTGCTGTGCGGAAGGCCAGCCCCTCCGCGAGGTGCACCGCCCTGCGCCGCCTCCTCAGCCTCTTCCTCCCTGTCCCGGCAAGTTCGTCCAAGGAACCGCTCAATCGACGTGCAGCTGACCCTGCAAGGCATCCAGACGCAAAGCAGCACTGACCCGCTCATACCCTGCGCTGAGGTTGTTCGTCTGCGCATCCAGCAGCTCTTGCTCCGCATTGAGTACATCGAGCAAGGTGCGAGTGCCCGCCTTGTACTCGGCACGAGCGCCTTCAAGCGCTGTGGTGGCTGCTTGCACCTGATGGTCGAGTGCCGAAAGCTGGGCCTGGGCGCTTTGCAGCATCTCCCAGGCCGTCTGGGTCTGCGCCTGCAATTCGTTGCGCATTTCATCGCGCTCGGCCTGCGCCTTGGCGTGCAGTGCAGACGCTTGGCCCACCTGGGCCCGAGCCAGCCCGCTGTCGAACAGGGGCACGGTCAACTTCAGCATCACGGCCGCGCTCGACTCTGACGGCAGCACGGGGTTGCTGTCCCGGTCACGAGACCAAGAAGCCCCCAGGCTCACGCTGGCCTTGTCCGAAGCGCGTGCCGCGTCCACGGCAGCCGCAGCGCCAGCGACCTGCGCCGCGACGCTTTGCAGGCCAGGATTGTTCGCGAGCACGGTGCGTAGTACCGGCTCCAAGCTGGCCGGAACGGTAACCGTTGGCAAGGCCAGTTCGCCTTGTACGGGACGGCCCACCAGCGAAGCGTAGCGCACCAGGGCGGTCTGGGTGTCTCCCTGCGTTGCTCGCAGGTGGGCTTGCGCCGCTGCCAGACGAGCCTCGGCTTGGGCGGTATCGGTGCGAGTTCGCAAGCCTTGCTGTAGCTCTGCCCGAGCGCGGTCGAGTTCGGCAGCAAGGAGCTGGACTTGGTGCACTGCCAACTCTTGAACATGCGTATCCCGAGCAGCGCCCAGGTAGGCGTTGGCGGCGTCGAACAGAACGCTCTGCTGGGTTTGAAGTTCCTGCCAGTGCGCGGCCTCGGCTTGCGAATGCGCTGCACTCAGGCGGGCCTCCAGCAGGCCGGAGGTGTAGAGCGGCAGGCTCATGGAGACGCCCGCCGAGCGGGGCGCAAAGGTCTGCTCCGGCACCAAGGGCAGCGCCTGGTAGCGGTTCAGTCCCAGGCTCGCGTCCAGGCTACCGAAAGGCCCAAACGCCGACTTGGCCTGCTGAGCTTGCTCCGTGCTGGCGGTAGTCGCGCTGCGGGCAGCCTGCAGCTGTGGACTGAAGCGCAGGGTGTCGCGCATCGTGTCCCCAATCGTTTCAGCGTGCGCGCCAACGATAAGCGTTGTCAAGGCAGCCGCAGCCAGGAGAGAACGTGTCGAACTGAAGTAAGTCAATCGTTTCATGAATCGTTTCAAGCAAAATTAAAATCTGAAGGCAAAAGGACCCGAAGCTGTGATGGCCGGATGAACCTGGCGGCTTCAGTGGACGCCGTCGGCGTGCGCACTCGCCTCTTTGAGCAACGGCACGGCGAGCAAGACCACGGTGGCCAGAATGGCCATCACCAGGAAAAGGTCGTTGAATGTGAGCACGCTGGCTTGGAGCTTGATGCGCTGCGCCAAGGCCTCAAGAGCGGCGGTATCTGGAGCGGGATTGCCGAGCGCCTGGTAGGCCTGCGTCGTCGCAGCCAATGCCTGGTCAGTCTCCATCCGGCCTGCCGTCACGGCGGGAATGAGTTGCTGCCAGTGGTAAGCCTGGCGGGTCGTCAGCAAGGTGTTGAGGTAGGCCAACCCGAACGCGCCACCCAGATTGCGCATCAAGTTGAAGAGCGCACTGGCCCCCTTGATGAGCGGAGGCGGCAAAGTGCCCATCGACAGGGCCGACAACGGGATGAAGCAGCTGATGAGGCTAGCGCCACGCAGTAGCTGAGACGGCAATAGCTCCCAGAAGCCCCACTGCTCCGTCAGATGGGCCGCCAGGTACGAGCTATAGCCCAGACCTGCCAAGCCCGCGGCGACGATGTAGCGTTTGGGGAACTTGCTGGACAAGATGCCCACCACTGGCGCCATGACAAACATCACCACGCCGGCGGCGGCCATCTGCTCGCCGATTTGCATGCTGCTGAAACCACGAACCGTGCCGAGATACAGTGGCGTCACGAAGTTGGTGCCGTAGAGCACCACCCCAAGACAAAACGTGAACAGGCAGGCGAGCGCGAAGTTCTTGTTGGCAAGACTGCGCAAGTCCACCACGGGCGTCGGTGCCGTGAAGGAACGCCAGAAGAAGGCGATGCTGCCGGCAACAGACAAGGCCACCGCAAAAACGATGCGCCCGTCCTCGAACCAACTGTGGCGGGGCCCCTCTTCCAAAGCGTATTCGAGTGCGCCCAGAAAGCAAGCGAGCGCGACGATGCCGACGTAGTCGATGCTCTTGGCCAGCGACCAGTCACCCCGGTCGATGTTGACAAAGCGCCAGACGCCGGCCACGATGGCAAAGCCTGGCAAGATGTTGATGAGAAAGAGCCAGTGCCAGGAGTACAGCGCGGTGAGATAGCCTCCCAGCGTCGGGCCGATGACCGGGCCCATCGTGGAGACCAGTCCGACGAGCACCTGCGCCTTCATCTGCCGTTCCTTGGGAAACAGCGTGAAGATGGCCGCCATTGTGGTGGGTATCATTCCGCCGCCAAAGAAGCCTTGCAGCGCTCGGAAGAAAATCATCGACTCGATGTTCCAGGCGAATGCAGCCGCCAGGCTCATGAGAGTGAAGCCGCCGGCGGCCATCATGAAGAAGTTGCGCGTCGACAGCAGGCGAGATAGGAACCCGGAAAGGGGAATGGCGACCACCTCGGCGATGAGGTACGCACTCTGTACCCAGGCCATGTCCTCGGACGACGCGGAGAGCCCTGCCTGGATGTCCAGCAGCGAGCTGGCAACGACCTGGATGTCCAGGATTGCGAGGAAGTTGCCCATCACCAGACAGATGAACCCCAGCCACTGTGCGAGGGTCAGCGGAGCGCTGTTGGGGACGGGATGAGCGGCGTGTACCGGCGCTTGACCGCCCGCCGTGGCCGAACCCTTTCTGGAGGCCCCATTCGCCTCGATAGACGGCGCAGACATCAGGCCCCCACGGTGTTGACGACGACTTCAGCCGACAGGCCCGGACGCAGCCACTGGGCGTAGTTCTGGGGACCGGTGATGCGGACCTTGACCGGCACGCGTTGGACAATCTTGGTGAAGTTGCCCGTGGCGTTGTCTTGGGGCAGGAGGCTGAACTTGGCGCCCGAGGCCGGCGACAGGCTGTCGACAACGCCCGTGAACTCCACGCCGGGTGCGGCGTCGACGGTAAAGCGCACCGGCTGCTTCGCATGCATGCGCGCCAGCTGCGTTTCCTTGAAGTTGGCTTCAACGTAAAGCGTGTCTTGCTGAACGATGTTGAGGAGCGTCGTACCTGGGCGCAGCAGCTGGCCTACCTGGACACTGCGCTTGCCTACGATGCCTGAGACCGGGGCGGTGATGCGCGTGTTGGCGCGGTCACGCTGGGCTTGTTCCACCTGGGCCTGCGCCGCCTTGAGTTCGGCTTGCGCCTGCTCCACGAGGGCGTCGAGAGCTTGGGTCTGCCCTTGTTCGTTGGTCAGTGCCGCGTGGCTGGCATCCAGTTGAGCTTGGGCCTTGACCGCATCGGCCCTCGCGGCGTCTGCGCGTTGCTTGGTCGCGTATTGCTGCGTCAGCAAGTCGCTGAACCGCTGCGCGTCACCGGCAGCACGTTGCTGCTCGGCCGCGGCGGCGGTGACATCGCTTTGGGCGCGCGCAATCTGAGAGTGCTGCAGCCCCACGCGGTCACGCAAATTGTCGAGCGCGGCCTGGCGCGCGGCCACGAGCGCTTGCAGCTGGGCCACCTTCGTCTCGTAGTCGCCGTCATCAACTTGAACGAGCACGTCACCCGCCTTGACGACTTGGTTGTCGACAACCGACATCTGCGTGACGAAGCCGTCCACCTTCGACAAGACCGGCGAGACGTCCGCCTGGACGTAGGCATTGTCCGTGGTTTCGAGATAGCGATGGGTATCCCAGTAGACCGTCCCGACGGTGGCAAGGATGGCGCCAATGGCCACGGCAAGAAAGAGTTTGGAAGGCTTGGTCATGGTGGTTAAAGAAGAATGCTTTTACGTGAAAGATGTCGCGGAGTAGCGCCCGCTACACCGAATGACGAAAAAAACGTGTAGCACTTGCTACACTAATTACCTAACATGTAGGCACTGAGGGTTTATTCATGCGTACAAAGTGCACTGAACCATCCGCGAGCCTGTTGGCCCGCAAGCAATGCTTCGTCGAAGTTGCTCTATCGCTTTTCCTGGAGCGAGGCTTCGGTGAGACCAGCGTCAATGAAATCGTGCGGCAAGCCGGCGGCTCGCTGGCCACGCTCTACAAGCTCTTCCCGTCCAAGGAGGACTTGTTCGCAGCCATCATTTCCGAGCACATGCTGGCGCTCTACGAGCCGCTGAAGTCCATCCGCGAGGATATGCCCGTGGAGCAAGTCCTGCTCACCTTGGGCCGCAACTACGTGAAGGTGGCCAGCACGCCGCGCTCGCTGGCGCTGTTTCGAGTGATGGTGCTGGAGTCCCAGCGCTTCCCGCAGCTGCGAGAGATGTTCCTGTCTCAAGGTTTTGCACAGCTCAAGAGCTGGATGGAGACCTTTTTGCAAGGTGCCCATGACCGAGGCGAGCTGGTCATCCCTTGCACTGCGATGGCCACCACGCAGTTCTTCGGTCTGGTACGAGCGCCCTGGCACCTGCCGGCCGCCTGCGGAGAAGCCGTCGACCTGTCGGAGGAGCGACAAGAGGCCATCGTTCAAAGTGCGACACGCGCGTTCTTGAGGGCGTATGCCCCTTGACGGGTCCTGCCGTGTCCTGACGGCTACTAATGCCTTGCGTGGCGCCGGGTAGCTGGAGCGCATCCCGGGCGTCCGCACCGCTCATGGACGCCATGCCCGAATGGCTATACGCCGCAGGACAACTTCCCTGGCTGGCCCAGGACATCGACATGACCCCCTCTCCGCTCCACCGCCCCGATGCGAAGCCGGATGTGCTCCCGCTGCTGCGGTATCCCGTCTGGGACGCCGAAAAGATGCGGTATCCCAAGGACGTGCAGCCGCTGGCTCACTTTGAGATGCATCACGCCGCGTATCCGTTCCTTCACGGGCTGGTTTGCGCGCTCGCGGGCAACCTCAACCACCTGCAGGTCGGTTTGTGCCGAAACTCGAACTTCGTCCATGCGACGACGCATGAGTTCGAGTCGGGCTGCACGACCAACCTGTGCACGCGACGGCCGGACCTCCGGCAACTCGGTGACCGGAATTTCCAGGTGTACGCTTTCGTGCGCACCTCGCAAGACCGGCACGCACTGCGGACCCGTCACGAGTTCGGCATCCGCTACCGCGAGGGCTACCACGAGAGTGACGGCATCTTCCATACGGTGCTGGCCGAGCCCGTGCACACCCGGGATGACGCACAGCGACAGGCCCTGCACGACCAGTTGATTGCGCATGCCCGTCTGATGCAGCGTGACTGCAACGTGACCGACCATTTCGAGCGAATTCTGGCGCTTCGCACGCCGAGGAACGCCAAGCCGCTGCTCACTGCCAGTGAGTTCCAAGGCTACTTCGCTCGGACCTGAACAACAAGAATCATAAATTAGGCCCTCGTGCCACTTCATACCGCTGCACGCTTTCGAGCTCGCAGCGGTTTTTCTTTGTGCGCAGCTTTCAGAAGGCTAAATCGTTGAAAGGCTCAGTTCCTACACGAGGCAGGTCATCATCTTCTCTCCGAAAGGAACTCACATGAACGCTCCCCAACACGCTGAACATGCTCAAGTCGAGCAAGCTCACGACAGTCACACGCAAGACGAAACGTCCCACAGCTTCGCGCCGGGCCATCCCGAGCACGTTGCACCGGTCGCACCGGCCAGCAACAAGGCTGTGAAGTTCGTCGAGAACGTCCTGTTCAACGTCCGCTGGACGCTGCTGGTGTTCTATCTCGGCCTGGTCGCGGTGCTAGGGCTCTACGCCTTCGCCTTCGTCAAGGAAGTCATCGAACTGTTTCCGCAAGCCATCCGCCTGTCGGCGCTGGCGCTGAAAGTCGAAATCCTCGACTTCGTCGACACCGTCATGGTCGGCAACCTGGTCAAGCTCATCGTGACCGGCAGCTATCACAGTTTTGTCAGCAAGGCCCATGGCCGCGCGAACGAAGCCGTGTCGAGCGGGCAGCTGAAAATCAAAATCAGCACGTCCATCCTGGTCATCTGCTCCATTGCCCTGTTGCGCAACTTCATCACGGCGTCGGGCCCGACCATTTGGGACCAAATGCTGAAAGACTTGGCCATCTTCGGGATGCTGCTGGTGTGTTCGCTGGTGCTCAGCGTCATCGAGTACCTCCACGTCAAGGGCGAAGTGCTCGAACACGGCATGGACCATTGAGCCTGTCGACATCCACAAGGAACTAACACATGAAAAAGTATCTGTCTGCAGCGCTCGTCGCTCTTGTTGCTGTCGCAAGCCTGGCCCTCTCGGCCTGTACGCAGCCGGACGACCGAGTGTCGTATGCCGTGGCTCCCCACCATGTCCATACGCATCATCCGGTCGTCATGGAAACGTACCGGGAGCCCGGCGCAACAAACAACGACTGGATTTACTGGTACATCATCATGTCGAACAACTCGTCGACCACGACGAGTACGTCCAACACGGTGAATACCCGTTCGTACAGCAGCTCGAGCAGCTACGCCAGTCCGACCTACTACTACCGCAGTACGACGCCGGTGACTGACTTCCGCAACGTGACCTTCACGCGTTCGGACACGGGCCTGCCCGCGTCGGTCAAGACCGAACTCGCCAAGGCGGAGAAGGAGCCGGACGAAGAGCTCACCGAGCAACAGGAACCGCAAGAAGTCGCCCAGGAAGAAGCGAAAGCGGAAGCCCAGGAAGCACAAGCGGAAGCACAGGCCGAAGCCTCGCATGAAACCGCTGCTCCCGCAGAGCCGACGGCGGAAGCGGGTCACTCGGAGCCGACGTCGCCCTCGACCGAGTCCAGCCCCACGTCTTCGGACTCGGGCAGCTCGTCTTCTTCGAGCGACTCCGGAAGCAGCAGCGACTCCGGCAGCAGCAGCAGCGAGTAATTGCGGCTGCAACCAGCGTCAGCGAACTAACGCCGATTCTTCAAAGCTAAGCCACGCACCCTCACGGGCTGCGTGGCTTTTCTCTAACCTTCTTCGCTAGGCCTGCGACCGGCCGACTTTAGTGCGCGACCGGCTTTGCCGCTTTCATTGGCTTACCAACGAGTCTTGCGTGCGCTCTTAGAAGCGCGATTGTCCACAATGTCGTAGCCCGCAGCAGCTAAAGCTCGTTCCAGAAAATCAAACCCGTTCTCGGAACCCAGCCATTGCAGCGCCGTTGCAACCGCCGTTGCCTGCGGTTGCGTGAAGTTCGGAACCAGGTCGGTCATCACCGGCGAGAACCCCAGTTCGGTCGCATTGACCGCTTCCCAGGACTTGGAAATCGCCGCTTCGCGTTGGCGGTCTCGGTCGCCCAAATCGAACCTGGTCCGGTTGTGATGCAGGCCCCGATGCACCATGTCCTGCGGGAGCACCTGCGCCACGTGCGGGTCGTGCTGGCCTTCATCCTGGACCAGACGAGGCGTCAACCCCAGACCTGCGGCTATCTCACAGAACGACGTCAAACTGATGCTAACGTCCCCGCTCTCGGCCCGTTGCACGGTCGAGCGATTGCGACCAATGCGGTCTGCCAACTCGCTCTTGCTCAGGCTCAACGCTTCGCGAGCCTGCGACAGCTCGGTCAGCAGTTGGTTGCGCATCGTGAGTGCGAGGTCTTGCTTATCTTCAGCGCGGGCTTGGGCGTAGGAGGTCGTCATTCGAGTCTCGTGCGATGAACTGGGAGTGGGACACCGTGTTGGGGTATATCCGGGCGGCTCAGTCCGCCTTGCCATGCACTGCACTGAGCGCCGCACCCGCCGTCGGCGCCGAGAAGTTGACCGGCGCTTCTTCGGCGACCATGTACTGGTTTTGAACGACAGCACCAACAAAGCGAATGGTCAGGTTGGGAACTCCGCAGGTTTCTGCCGCGCGGCGCAGCGCCTGTTCGTAGAACTTGCGAAGTTCGACCAGCGTGGCTGTCGCGATGTCGCGGCCACTGTAGACGGTCAAGGGAAAACCAAGCACGCCGTCGTACTCTTTGATTTCGGCGTCGTCGCCTGCCAACTCGAAGGCTTGAATTTCAAGCATGACGCCCTTGTACTCCTCGTGGGCGATGAAGCCCGGCATGTGTCGAAGTTCGTCGTTCACTAGCCTGTACGCGGCGCTGTGAACCTCCAGCGCCTTGTCATGACCTGCTTGCATCGCGTCGGACACCTCTCCACCCGGAACTTCGCCGAGCGCGACGTAGAGAGTGACGTACTGTTCGGTAAAACGCTTGTAGGCCATGGGTACTTTCTTTTCGAGTGGTGCAGTTTTAAAGCAGTTAATCGGTCCGGTGTGATGCAATTTTAAAGCAGTCGCTCGAAAAAGTAAAGCCCAAAGCACAGTCCACTCCAAAATCCTAAAAGGTGAAAGCTTTTTCAGGAGCCGGCATAAACGCGTCGTCTTACACGAGGTTCCTGCTGTATTCGTCCGCACACGCCCCATGACTGCTCGAACTCCCCTGCTTGGCCTGACTTTGGCGCTCGGCATCGCCTTCGCGGCTCAGGCTGCGCCCGCTCCTGCCGAAACCGCGTTACCCGTACACCCCGCACAAGACAAGCCCTTGGCCTTGGTCAAGCTCACCAAAGCGACATGGGTTGCGGAAGACTCCCACGCCTTTCTGACCTACGCCGCGCCCGCGGGCCTGACATTCTGTGTCTCGATGGCAACCACCGATGACGCGGTAATTGCGCCTCGTCCAATGTTCGGAACCACGCCTCCCGTTGGCGGCGTCGCCTGGGAAGGTGCGCGCACCCGATGCACCGTTGGTGACAAAGCAGGCGAAGCCACGGTGGACGTCTGGGTTCGCCATCGCGATGGCCTGCTGCTCGCAAGCATCGTCTTGGTCAGCGGTGAAGTTCATACGGACGTGGTGACGCTGCCGCCTGAGCCGAAGCGTCGTCGCTGAGCTTTTCAAGCTAGCACCACCGAAAGTGAAAACGCCCCTGAACACCGCGTGTTCAGAGGCCTTAGCGAGCAAAGCGCCAAATAAAATGGCCGCCTGCAAAGCGGGCGGCCATCGGAAAATCAGTCGAGCGAGAGACTTTCTCGCAGTCGAGCCTTGTGGGCTTCAGCCTCGGCGAGAGCTGCGACTACAAGAGACTTAAACGGAGCGTCTTCGCGAGGAAGTTCAGCATCCGTATCGAAATCACCATCGCGTTCTCGGAAGATACGGTAGTCCTGACTGCGGTCAAGCTTGTCGCGGAGTTCCCAAGTGCGGACGTAGCACGCAAGACGGTGGTTCCGCAAGGTGAATACCAGCTCGGTGACAAAACTCTCGTTCAGTCGCCGGTCGAAAGAGACCTGCAGGTACGACGAGCCGTCCTCCATGCATTTCTCATCTCGTCCTTGTTGCCTGCGGTACCCGGACAAAAGCCCGGTGGCAAGCGCTGCACGCTCGATTTCAGCGTGCAGCCCGTCGAGGTCCGCGTCACGCACGGTCAGCTGCAAGCTCTGGCCCACGATGTCTTTGAGAGTGACCACGGGGACGTCGTCTTCCGGAACTGCGCGAACGCTGACTTTGTACTTCTTCTCGATTTCATCCGCGGACATCGAGTACAGGTGTTCGACGGGAACTTGCTGGGGCCAGTCGCTGTAGGGGCAGGTCAGGTCTCGGCAATAGGCTCCGCGCAAGAAAGTCCCACACTTGTGGCAGCTGGCTTCCGTCGACATCGTCTCGGGCGCCTTGTCCTTTCTGGCCGCCCTTGTTGGCATGTCTGCCGCAAGAGTGTTCCAGTCTGCGTAACCGTAGATACGAGCGATGGCCTCTTGGGTCTGACCCAGTTTGAGGTCAACGCCCAGCTCGAGCATGTACTTCTTCAGCACCACAGCGGCTTGGCTGGGCGTGGGTTGAATCGCCTTCAAAGGGGTTCTCCTTGCAGAAACGCGCAAGGGGCGTACTGGCTATGGTGTCCTCGTTTCACGCCGCTCCTTGCGCAATGCAAAAAGAGTGTGGTGTGGCCTGGTCTAACGCCCCGTTTCACCATACCTGGATTCCAGGTGAGGACGGCGCGCTGGGGCGGCGCATGGAGAGTATAGAACGCACAGGGCGTTGGGGGTTGCGAAGCATCCGGTGAACGGCGCACCCAGGTCAGGCTGGCCGCCGGCAGGCTCATGGCGTGAGCGTCGCTACTTAACGCGCAAAGCGCCAAAAAATAAGCTGCCACAAAGGGTGGCTTTCTTAAATAATCAGTATGGATTTGTTGCACCCGCTGTTTGGAGTAACAACCTGGGCCAGTATTCAGCCCACGGACCGCATTTGTGGATACCCAACTTAGGGATGCACGCGGATTCAGTAGAGGTTGGCAGTCCAATGGTTCTTGACCCTCAGTTCGGCTATGCCATGCTAGAGCAGCGCCTACCGAGCGGAAAATACAGGAGATACGTGCATCCCCGTTTCTCAGTCTTCACCATTAAGGACATAACGGCAACAGTAGTCGAGGTTCCGACCTCCCGCTATGCCGTTGAAGTCTTGGACGACACTCGAGCCGACGACAGACGCCTAGCTGTCGGAGGAAATTCTATTCGTATCGGGGATAGTGTTACCGGCGAACTTTTAGGGGAGCAAATTGCGTTCGTGAAAGGTTCCCCTGGGCGCTGGGGTAGGGAACCATGTGGTTCTCCAAGGAAAGGTGTCCGGCCAATGGCAGTGAATCTACCCCCAGTGCCCAATTTAGTCCACCTGGGATAGCGCTTGCCTCGCGTCGCAGCACCTGTAACGTCAGTTCGCCGAGGAATCCCTCCCCTATCGAAATTCTCAATGAAAAACGCTCCCCCAAGGATAAACCGTGGGGAGCGAGTTTGAATACAAGTGAATGAGTGCCTGAACGCACCTGAGTGGGAAACTCAGGGAATCGGGCCGCCCTCGAACTTCTCGCCCCAGGTGTGGCAAACAAAGTCCTCGAGAGGATAGAGCGTCAGCATCAAGAGTGCGCACCACGTCAGATAGGGGAGTCCGAAGGTGTACGCAATAACTGCCCAGGCCATGTAGACCAGCGCAGTCAATGCAATCCATCCGAAGCCATCGCCGTAAATGCAATACCAGCGATAACCTGTTCCACGGTCGGCACCGTAGACGTAGAAGATATTGCTCTCAATCGGATGGTACAGCAGCACCAGGAGCCAAACCCAAAGAAGACTGGGCAGGTGAAACTCATAGGCGATGATGCCCCAGGCGCCGAACGCCACGCCCGTGTAACCCAGCCAGGTAAGGAAATCGTGCTCGACGCTGAACCAGGGATAGTTCTTCAAAGAGAATTTGGGCATGTTGGATGCTTCTTAAAATTAACGGGTTCTATGCGAAGTCTAGCAATTCAATCCACAGACCTCGAAATGGTGCGCCGCAGGCCTATTGTCAGCTCTTGGGCTGAGCGCACAGTTCTGATTTTTGGCTGACGGGAATGACGGATGCCAGACACTCTGGTCGCTTATGGCTGGCGAGCCGAAGGCCGCCCGGAGATTCACAACCAGCGACCTCGCGTCCACACAAGCTACAACGAAATCGTCCGTTGTTGAGGGGTTCTGGTCGAAACACCGGCTCACCGGTGGAGACTGACAGTCCTGAGTCGTTGCACCAAGGCCCTACGTGTCGTGCAGAGAGTGTTTCCAACCGAGCGTCCATCATCGCTTTCTCCCAAGCCTTCTGGACTTTTCCGTCGGCTGCAGTTCTCGCCGAAGCATGACCGTCATCGCTTTCTCCCAAGCTTTCTGCGCATTTCCGTCGGCAGCAATTATCTCGCCATCCGTGCCGCGTACTACAGATGCGGTGATGCCATGCGCATAGTACTCGCGCTTGCAGACGGCACCGGGCCACTTCGCCAGGAAGTCGGCCTTCGGAGTCGCGCCCGCCATCGGTCCTTTCGCCCACATGTTCAGGCTACCCCATGTGCGCGAATCGCGGCCAGACGAAGCTGGTACATGGCAGCGTCCATACCCGGGTCCCCCGGGATGTCCGCGATTTCAAGCACTACGAGGCCATTGTCGCCAACCACCCCCTCGGCCCTCGGCTCGTCGACAAGCTGCAGCGCCACTAGGTGCAAGCGCTCCTGACGCGGCGAAAGCTCCTCCTTAACCAGCAGCTTGAGGACGCCATCAACCGCGTAGTCTGCGGACGTGAAGGTGTCGGCGTAGTGGAGCTTTTCAAGCGGCCGCATCTCGCCGGTTTCGGACGCCAGGAACAGGTCTGGCGCATCGCGACCGAAACGCATGACGGTGTAGCCGACTCGTGCCTTGGCCCCGGTGCGCGACTCCTGAAGGCGACCAAACGTGCGGTCGTTGGAAAGCAGTGCGTTCATGTCGCGACGGTAGGCCAACTTGGCGCCCACGTGCCCGCATAGCATCGCGCGGATATGGTCGGCCAGGGTACCCTGGAAGTTCGAGTTGATGCCGTGCAGCTCAACACCAGGCCCGGCGGGGAACAGGCCCTCCAGCACCTTGCAAGCAGCCGATACGGCTTCTTCGACCGCAGCGTCGACTTCCGGGTCGTCAATGGACTTGGGGTACAAGGCCACGTCGCGCGTGAGCTCCGTGCCTGCCAGGAGCGCCAGTCCGTCCTTGAAGGCCTGGCTGCGGCTTGGCGAATTCAGGGCTTCAAGAAGGCTCATATAGTCCTTGGTGATGCGGATGGAGACGGGGCTGGATTCGGAGGGGCTCATGGGTCGCTCACTGGTGTACTACTTTTGTAATACAAGTGTAACACAACTTTTGCGCAAAGCAAGACCCCCTCCCTGCACGCAGGAGTACGGCGCGCAAACTGCGGCAGGATGCCGTCACTCGTCGGCGGATTTGAGCGCGGCTATCGCCTTTGCCGTTTGCTCTGCAACGCTTTTCAGGCTGAAGTGTGGACTGCCGTTGACCTTACGCAGCAACTCGGCCATGCGCGCATTGGGACCGCGCCGTTCGACCGGCGCCTCGGGTAGAGCATCGCAGCCATTGGGGGTCTCCGGTTTTCCCAGGATTACCACGGCGGGTTTGCACGGCCTGGCCGTGGACGTAGCCAGGGAAGGAAGCGCGCTTAGCACCTCAGACCGTAAGCGCCGTTTCTGAGAAGATATCCTCTTCGGCCAAAAGAAGACCGTACCAAATGGCACGGTCGATGAATGGCTTAGCAACTCCTTGCGATAAGGGCTAGCCCAAGAAGGCGGCCGCGGTGAAAGGTGCTGTTGTTTTACGCAACGCGAGTCTAGTGGTTGTACCGAGAGCTTGCGCTGCACTGCGCGCGCTTCGCCAGTTCCAAGGCACGTTGAAGCTGCCGATGCACGTGGGCCAGTTCGATGCGTGCGAGCAGGTTGTCTGGCTCGAGCGCCTGCAACTCCAACTCGACGAGCATTGCCGTTCCAATTGCAGAGCCCTGAACGAGCAGCCGGGCGAGATGTTCGGAAGAAGTCTCATGGGGCCAAGGCTTGTGAGCGTCGTTCGCGGCCGGAACAGACGTATTCTGTGTGAGCATGGAATCGAGCCCTCACATTTGGGCCGCGGTTTGCAGCCGCTGGCGCACTTCTGCCAGAACATGGTCGTAGGACGCACTGGCCACACGGCTCAGAGCAGTTAACGCCATGGCCAGCGGAACCATCCGAGGACTGGGCTCGCTTTTGCGGACACGGGTGCCTTTGGCGGGCGGAGCATTTTTCTTTGAAGACATAGAGGACTGCTGTGTGAAGTGGACCTGTTGTGTCTAGCAACACAACCAGGACAGCACTCACAGACGCAACAGCTGAACGGCCTCTACCAGCGGAATACGCTCTTGCTCCAGCCGCAGCCGGTCACCCCAGACGCCACTGCGCAGCCCCAAGTAAGCTTCACGCTCTTGAGGCGTCAATAAGGCCAGCTCCAAGTCGGGACACTGCACCGGTTCCTGCCCCCACATCGCCGCGTGAGTCAAGAGAGTTGGGGCATCCATCAAGATGCTCCTCAAATGCGGCACGGCCTGCCGCGCCCGCTCCAGGATGGCAAACCCGTGGGTGTCCAGGTCGCCCCAGTAGAGCGCTTGTGCGGATTGCAACCAAGGAATGTCCGCGAGCACGCTCACGGCATTTCCCAGCCGCATCAGCGCCAGGGTGCCCGGCATGTCGGGCAAGGCCAGCCCGGTGTCCAGGTTCTCCACGACGACGACGCGCTGAGGCCGCACGGGGAGCCTCGCAATCTCTGCGAGAGGCGCCTCCAAGTCTTCGACGCCCCCGACGGCGGCGCGCAACTCAGGGCTCAAGAGTCGCAAGCGCAAACGATGCGCGGGTCTCCGCAACCCGCACAAGGCATGGAAGTCCTGCATTTCGAGCGAAGGACGCAATGCTCTCAACAGCGGCGTCACCACGCCCTGGCGCTGCTCGAACCACTTTGTGTCCAGACCCGGGACAGGCAGCTGACGAAGATAGAGCCCGGAGGCAGGGTTGGCGTCCAGCCACTCCACCAGCTGAAAAAGCCGCTGAAAGTCGGTTGTCGCGTAATCGGCCAAAGCCGAGAAACGTCCTGCCAGGGCTCGCGTTTCCGCCAGCACCGGCCATCGCTGAACGAACTGCTGATACCGCTCCACCGCGGTGGCCCACCGACGGCCTTGGCTCACCCAGGCCGCAACTTCGGCCGCGGTCTCCAGCACCAGTGTCGCTGGCAGCCTCTGCGGACCCAGCCGGGCGAAATCCCGCTGGGTCCAAACCAAGGTGCCGGCACCCTTCCACGCCGACCAGGCGCCGGCCCAGGCACGAACTGCTTCGAGCGCCTGCACCACTTCACGCTCGGTAGGCACACCGAGCGACACGGTCAGCGGCCAACTGCCGCCCCCCGCGAGCCAAATGGTTTGCTGGTTCTCGTAGCGTTTGAGCAGGAACGCGTGAAGGTCGTCAGGTAGCAGAAGCTTCTTGGGCATCCGCCATCCCCTCTTCGAGCTTCAGCCGGCGCGTCTCGTGGTTGTAGTCCACAAACAGCGCTTGCGACCGCTTGCGGTCCTTGATGTGCACAAAACAAGCTCCGCCAATGAACGGCTCCAACGTCATGACCCCCTTCATGGGCGTGGCCACAATCATTTGAAAGCCGAAGTTCTTGAAGATGTTCATCGCCGCGCGGGTAAAGTCCTGGTCAGCCTTGTCGAAGGCCTCGTCCAGCACCACGGTGGAAAAGCTGGGCAAGCCCTGGTCGTTGCCGCTCAGCTGGTAGCGTAGCGCAGCACCCAGGCATGTCGCGGTGAGCTTCTGCCGCTGACCTCCGGACTTGCCCGCCCCGCTCTGGAACGCTTCGATTTCAACACCCGCTTCGTCAACCTCCTGGGCCTTGAACTCCACATGCAACCGCACGTCCAGTACAAGTGCGCGCCAGTTGCGGTCCGCCGTTTCCTGGCTCGCCAGCCGGCGCACCAGCGTCGCGAGCACACGGAAACGCTGTTCGGCCTGGTCGCGGTCGTCTTCCATCAAGGTGTGGCTCAAGGCTTCCTTGAGCGTTGCCAGGAACTCTTGCACATCGGGCAGGGAGCGGTCCATCGGCTGGATGACCAGGTGCGTGCCCGGGTTGTACGAGGCGTGGCGCAGGTTCTCGTTGACCTGGTCCATCTTCGAGCGGATGGCACTGCGCTCTTGCGAGAGCAGCGTACGCAAGGTCATGAGGTTGCGACCGCTCTGCTCCCGCAACAGGGTGAAGAACCGTTCCTCGAACTGCGGCAAGCGGTCGTTTTGCAGCCGCGTGAGCTTGCCAAAGTAGTCGTCGGCGCTCGCCATTGACGCGTCGAGCCCGTCCGACTCGGCACTCCACTTGTGATTGAACTCCGCAAACCGTCGGACGATGGCATTGCGTAGCTCGTTCATTTGCTCGGTGAGCGCGCTGGCTTCAGCGTTCAACGCACGCAGCACGGCGCCCGCCGTGTCGCCGATGTTCTCCCAAGTAAGCGACCCCTTGTAGCGCGCAAACCGGGCGTCGAGCGCCGCCAGCTGGGTCGGCGTCTCCGCCACCAGCTCGTGGCGACGCAGGGACTCCAGCTTGCGACCTTCGAGCTTGGTGATTTCACTCTGCAGCCGCGAGGACTCGACCTCTTGCTGGTTCTTTTTCTCGGTGGCGGACCTATGGACGCCTTCCTGACGCTTGATGTCCAGGTCAAGCAGGCCCAGGTCCGGGTGGTCGCGCTTTTCCTGCTCGATGCGGCCTTCCAAATCCTTGATGCGCAACACGAGCGACGCCACGTCGACCTCGGTCCACGTCAGATTGGCCAGCGTGACGGCGTGCACGACCTTGGTTCCATGAGCCTTTTCCTGCTGGCTGAGCTCGCTGACCGTAGCGTTCAACGTCTCGTAACGCTCCGCCAATTCCCGGCCGCGCTCTTCGAAGAGCAGTCGCTTGGCCGTGTTATCAAAGCCCAGCAGCCATTTGCGACGGTCGTTGACATCAAAACGGTCGTTCTTCTCATGGCGCGTGTCGCTGTGCTTGATGAGGCCTTCCTTGGTCACCGCACGACGACCACGAGGCACCGCCTTGAACTCGGCCAACGTGTCGGCGCAAAGGTAGTCGAAGTGGGTCTTCAACTCCTCTCGCAGCCAACCGGTGTGAGCGTGGTCGGCAATGCGAAGCTTATGAACGAGCGACTTCTCGCCTAAGGTGTTGCCGGACTGGTAGTTGCGAACACGGTGGTAGACCAGGTGCTGGCCGATGTTGCGACCGTTGACATAGGCCGCCACCGCACTGGAATACCGGTCGTCGACCAGCAGCGAACGCGCAAAGCCACCCAGCACGCGTTCGATAGCGCCTTGCCACTCCCGCGAGTCCTGGCGCACCTCCAGGAGTTCGCCAGCAAACGGCAAGTCGGTAGAGGCCACCCCGATTTCGGCGGCAATGGCGTCGCGCAAATCCAGCAGGGGAGACGGCAGGTTCGAGGGCTGACGCTTCATCGCCTCGACCTCGATGTGCACCGAGCGCATCTCCTCGCCAACCTTCACGCGTTCGGCCTTGGCCTCATCCTTTTGGGCCTCCAACTCGTCGCGCAGTATCTGCGAGTTGTTGACCAGGTCGCGGGCCGACTCGGCGATGCGGACGAACCAGACCACTTCATCCGGCAGGGCCCACCCGAGAGCTTCGCAAGCGGCGCGTGCGCTGTCGCGTTTGTTTTGGCGTAAAGGTCGCTCCTCTTCAGCAGCCTTCAAGTCGCGTTGCAGGGTCTCCAACGCCGACCCGCCCATGCCCAGTCGCCGTTGCCGCAGCTCATCGAGCTTGGCGTATTCGCTGTCAGCTTCCTGGGCGCGCAACAGCGCTTTCTGTCGAGAGCCTTCGAGCGCGACCGTTTCTTCGGTGATGGCGGCGTCCAGCAGCTCTCGCCTTACCCGTTCCTTGTAGTGGTCCAGGCCTGCGCTGACTTCCTTGAGTTCATTGGCCGTACGCTGGAGTCCCTGCAGCTCTTCGTAGTCAAGCTGGGCCGGGATAAGCATGTCGACTTGCTCGCGTGCGGCCACAACGCTCTGGTGGGCCTCGTTGAGCTCGTCAAACTGGGCGACCAGCTGATTGGCCGCCTCGAAGGTCTGGGGCTCGTCGAGCATGAAGTCACGCAAGAACGTGTTCAGGTCGCCCAGGTTCTTGGCCGACTGCGTCTTGTGCAACAGACGCAAGGCGCGTTCGTTCTCGATACCCAGGAGGCGCCGAAAGCGCTCGCCGAACGGTGCGAACTCGGGATGCAGCGTCGCATCCGGCAAGTCCAGCTTGAACCGACGTACGTCAAAGTCGTTTTGCGGAAAGAAGTCGAGTTCCTGTATCGAGAGCTCTCGCTCGAGGGTCAGGTAGCGGCGCTGGACGTCGCCCAGCGCCGTCGATGCGCCTCGCAGCCACAAAATGAGCGCAAGCGTCACCACTCGACCATTGTCGTTGCGGTAGGTCTCGATGATGGCCGACCATGTTGAGCCGGTGCGCAGGTACTGCACGGCGAGCTCGCCGCCGGTCCCCGTCTGCGTGGCCCAGGCACCGCGCACGTACGACACGAGGTTGCGGTCTTGGTTACCGCGCTCGTTTTCCCTCGCAGCGGCATTGAAGCCCACCCACTTGGGCGGCGTCAGCAACGCAGCATGCCCGTCCAGCACCGTCGACTTGCCCGAGCCGGAAGGGCCGACGAACAGGTAGCCCTCCTTCGGAATGACGAAGTCGTGGACGTTGGAAAACGTGCCCCAGTGATAGGTCTGGATGCGAGACAGCCGAAACTGCTCCTGCGCGCCATCCAGCAACGTGACCTGGTGCGCGGGCCCAGCCGGCGCCATGTCAACAGGTTGGGGAAACGGGTTCACAAATCGGTCCTTTCCTCGTCAGGTTCGGCCGGGTCGTCGGACTCGCCGCTACGCACTCCCGCGCTCATCGCCGCGTAGCTTGCCATGAGATGCTGGATTTCTTCCGCCGAAAAGAGCAGTTTCAGCGTGGGAGCCACCTCGAAACGGTCCTTGCCGGAGCTGACGCTGCGCAGCAAGCTGAGCTTCTTGACCTTCTCGATGGCGGTGCCCATCTGCTGGCTGTAGCGAGAGTGGTCGAGATTGGAGTCCCGCTCGAAGACAGACAGGTACTCCGTCATCTCCGTGAAGGACACCACGGCCCGTTCACCCTGCGCATCTGCTTGCGTCAAGCGTTGCCGCAAGAACAGCAACAGCGCCGTCTCGATAAACGTCAACGCTGCCTTGCGCAGCAAGATGGGTACGTCCGTCAACTCCGAGACTACCTGGCGCGTGAAAGCCACCTTCTGCTCGCGGTCGATGACCAGCTCCAGGAACAGCTCGTGCAATCGTGAGCGCAGGATTTTCTCGTCGCGGATGAGCACCGGCCACAGCTTGGTCTGGCGCTGGCTGTCCACGGAGGGGCCGAGCAGCAACTGCACCAACACCCTTCGAGTCTCCACCCGCAGCTCGCCGCGGTCGCCGCGGAAAATCTCGCCGTCACGTTCTCGGTCGAAATCGTCTTCCGCCGCGGAGTCACCGCCTTCCCCACCAGACCCGTCGGTGTCTTCACGGCCTGCGGCCAGCGTGCGGCCCAGCTCGTCGCTGGTGACTTGGCTGGATGCCCGGTTCGATGCGTGGCCTGCCGCCGCCCCGGAACGCGGGGCATCCGGATGCGCGGGGTCGACGGCGGTATCGTCAGTCCAGGAACTCATGGAGATTGTCTCGCGTGAAGAAGATTGCGGGAATGCGTGCGGCGCGAACCGTGCCGTCGTTGCCTTGCCAGTTGACCATCTCGTGGGCCGTCGTCACGACGCCGTGCTTGGCACCCAGCGCCACGTAGCCGATGACGCTGCCCAGCCCCTGCTGAGCGGGAAAGATTTCCAGCACCTGGGCAATGGACGCCTGCGTCTGGTCGTCGAGCGTGAGGCGGATGTAGCTGCGGAGCGCCCGGAAATCGATTTCCGCATGTTTGACCAGTTCTTGCACGGCACTCAAGTCCAGCTCCGAAGGCTCCGCAGTCTCCATGACGGAGTCCACGACCCGCAAGGCCGGGTCGTACAACGACCACTGCGACACCGAACGGATGCGACAGCTGGTCTGGGTCAGCTCGTACTGCGTCTTCTCATTGGCACGTACGCTGTCTTTGGTTGCAATGGCGGCTTGTGTGGCTTGCTTGAGTAGTTGGTGGAGGCGGCGCTGCTCCAGGAACTCTCGACTTTGCACGAAGCTCTTGAGGCTGCGTGCAAAATTCTGCAGCACGTCGTGGACACCTCGACCTTCGTCGAGCAAGACACTCGTCAACCCCATCAAGAACCGACGCTCCGTCGGCTCCAGCTGGCGAGAGAACGGTCGCGTCGTCAACGCTTCCAGTGACTCGGCCAAGGTGGAAGCTTGTTCGGTGTCGGTCAGCAGCCGCCAAAACGCGTTGAAGGTCTTGCCCGCATCACTTTCGCCGATGACGTCCACGCCGGCGAAGAGGTTATCGAGCACGTCGCCGCGGCTACCTTCGTTTTCCATCAGGCTTTGACGAAGGCCCCGGTTCAAGCGGTCGAACTCGTCGCGCACGGCGCGGAAGTCACCGGTCAACCCTTCCGCCAACGAAATGACTTCTCGCGTGCGCTCAAGCGCCCGGTCGGCGGCCAAGGTCTGTGCGCCGTGCAAGCGCACTTGGGCAATCTGGCGGTCGATGCGTTCTCGCTCGGACTCCAGCGCCTTCAGACGGTTGACGACGTTGTCGTCCGTTTCTTCCGCCAAGCTGACCAACTGTTGAATGACCATCGACAGCCGGCTCTCTGTCGTGCGCGTGCGTGGCTTCAGAGCACCCGTGATGAAGCGGATGGCGTTGAGTGCGTCGACGGACAGCTCGTACTCTTCTTCGGCGGCGCCGGCTGGAAACCGTCGCGTGAGCCAGCCCATCGTCAGCCATTCGGCGACGGCTTGCTGCGGAGACTGCGTCAGCTCCTCGCCCGTCGCGCGTAGCAAGTCCATGTCCCTCGTCAAGCGCTCCAGCAAGATGGAACCGGCCAGCGTGCTATCGCCTTCGATGAAAAGGTCCTGCAGCATCGCAATAATGACCGGCGCGCGATGAGCGGCCAGCAGCTTCCACATGGGTTGCTCGCGCAAATATCGCAAGGCGGCAGCGCCGCGCAACGTTTTCATCCCGGCTCCATACTTGTTTTAGACGAACAGCAAAGGGCGCATTCTAGGCAATATTTACCGCAGCACATGTGACTCCCGCGCTAACCCGTCAATATGACGCAAACCATACCGCTTCTACCTGCGATTTGCGAGCAGACAACACTGCGTTCAGCGGAAAAACGGCCACGCACCGCTTCACAACTACCAGTCCGACTGCTAGAATGGGAGCGCTTGGCGAAAACCTCCGCCGCGCAACATCCTCTTTAGCGCCCCATCACGGCATGCCCGCAAAACCGCTTTCGGCCGAACAACTCGCAGACGCTGCACGACTCAGCCAGGCTTATCGAGACTGGCGCGCAGTTAATCGGGCAGCCAAGTTGCCGGCGTCCCAAACACAGGTCGCCAAGCAGCTGGGAACTGGCCAGACTACGGTAAGCCAATACCTCCTGGGACGCATCCCGCTTAATGTCCGGGCCCTGGTCGCTTTCGCGCGTTGCTTTGATGTCGCGCCAGCAGCTATCAGCCCCACACTGGCACAAACGCTGAATCAATGGGCCGAGACCGCAGAGCGCGTCTCGGCTGCGGAGGTACCGCAGCCACCCGTCGACACTTACGAAGTCATCTTGTCCGAGGCCTTGATGGCTCGTGCAGAAGCGGCAGCGCACAAAGCGGGTCGAACAATCGAGCAGCAGGTTCGGTATTGGGTGCGACTGGGGGCCGCCCTCGATACGCAGCTTTCGCCAAGTCAAGCCCAGAAGTTGATGGCAAGCGTGGAAGCCGCTGATGAAGCCTCTTTCCTCCCGTCACAAGGCGGCCCCCGAAATGAGGCCCCCTCGAAGCCGCCTGACGCGCTCCTTGTCAACGAACCCGCACTCCACCCGGAACACCCTTTGTCATGACCACCTCTGATATCTCCCCCGAAGAAGAACTCTGCGCCCTGCTACGTATGAAAATGGCCAAGGCCCTCCCCGCGCACCTGATGCCCGAGTTCCAGCAGTGGGTCACGTTGGAGCAGTCGCTGTCTTACGGGCGCGGCCGCCAAGACGAGGCCGACGCTCGAACGAAGCCCGCTCAATTCGAGCCGACCTGACCCATTTGTTACTGAGCCCGCTGCTGAGCCTGCTACTGGCCGGCTCCCGGCCGACGCAGCGCTACGAAGACACCACAAAATGAACAAGCTCATCGCTTTCACGCTCACCGCACTCACAGCACTCACGGCATTGGTCACAACCAATGCACGCGCAGGAGAGGACCTGGTCGTCCTGACAGACACCCGGCAGTACGACGGTTTCACGTCGTCTTTCGGTGGGTTGAAAGGCTGCACCATGCCTGCCGACCCCGATAAGCCCCGACCCGGAGACTGCCAAGTAACGCGGGCGCGCTACACCAAAAGCGGCGAGCTCCTGGTGCGAAACGTCCAGAGGAACGTCTGCGAGCGGACGGTGTGGCAGCAGCTTGCCCGCAAACCGCTCACGTACCAAGGCCATGACGTCTCGGCACCCGACCTGGCTGAGCAGTCCGAATCCTACGCGTGCCAAGCTGACGGGACGCCTCTGAAGCGGCCCTAAGCGGCCCCGTAACGCAACGATTGCGGCAACCCCTTACAACCACCGGCCGATGTACGGCTTCAAGGACCGCTGCGCAGCCGGCTTTTCTACGCAGCCGGTTTTTCTAAGCAGCCGGCTTTTCGAAGTGCGTCACCCGGATACCGGTGAGCTGCACCCGCCTCAGGCGTACGCGCTCCCAGCCTGACCTGGTGCATTGCTGTTAGTGCAGGCCAGCCGGTGGTCTGTCGCATGCGGGCATCGCTTGTTGCCGCACTCACTGCACACAATCATCTGCGTCAGCTCGGTGGGCAGGAACAAGCCCCCGTAAGTCGTCCCCGATTTACGGTCCCGCAGGCACTGGCGACATCCACACGCAGCAAGAAAGGCGGCAGTGTCGTCCGAGGTAATGCTTTCGGAAAGCGGCGCTGCGCTCAAGGCAGCAGAAATGGCAGAAGTGTGGGACATGGCGGGACGATGCGGTGAGCGCTGAAAGGTGGCAGAAGCCGGTATGGGGGCCGAAAGCCCCGAGTGCTTACGCGGTATAGCGGTGCGCGATTATCGCGTTTCGGGTAGCCCGGGGCGGACAGCACGACAGTAGGGGCAACGGTAGCGCAACGGTAACGCGCCGATGGCGCCCTCGGTCTCGCTACACGAGGCACCCTCCCCTTTCTAAGAGCCTTAAGTTGCAACGCTAAGCGACATGACAACCGCACCCCACTCGTTCATGCGCCAATTGACCGGCGCCTTAGTTGTCACCGTCCTGGCCAGCACCTCTGCGTGGGCGGGTCGAGCTTGCGAAGAACGCACCGCTGCCCCGGAAGCCACGGCCAACGCGTTCGACGCCGCGCTCAACCTCAAGACCTGGCTGGATAAAGCACAACCGAGAGTGGCCCTCGTGGCCCGACGCGGCCAGAACCTGGAGAAGTACGGCCTGCGGTACTCGCACATGGGCTACGTGGTTCACGACCCGGCTGGAGGCTGGACCATCGTCCATGACCTGAACAAGTGCGGGACGGCCGAAGCCGACCTCTACGAGCAGGGCCTGGCCGAGTTCTTCGCAGATGACCTGTTCTCCTACGAAGTCGCCATCGTCGTGCCGACGCCGGAACTACAAAGCCGTCTCCTGGACGCGCTTTCCCCGGCCAAGCGCTTTGCCATGCACGAGGCCCACTACAGCGCGGTGGCGTACCCCTTTGCCACCAAATACCAGAATTCCAACGGCTGGCTGTTGGAGACCTACGTGCAGGCGTTGTCACCCGTGCCACTCGTCGGACGCACCGAAGCACAGCACGCCCTGCAGGCATTGCAATACGCTCCCAGCGTTCTGGACATCGGGCCGATGACGCGGCTGGGCGGTCGCGTATTCAAGGCAAACGTCGTCTTTGACGACCATCCGCCGAGCTTGCGCTGGACCAACCGCATCACCGTCAATACCGGCGACGACCTGGTGAAGTTCACCTCACAGTGGGCCGTGCCGGAACCCGATTGTGGCCATGGCACGTTTGCAAATAGCGTTTGTGTTTTGACTCCACCCGCCAATTTACCGTAACTGGCCCTTATGCCAACGGTCGACTGCCGAACGGGCCAGCAGGCTTCGCTGACTTCGCGACGAAGCCGACCCGCAGAGCTCCTTGGCTGACCTGCGACCTCTTCCAGTCCCTGGATGCAATGCGGTTGGTGACCACGGTCCTGGAGCGCTTTTGATGCCGCCATGAGCTGGCGAGCGGGCCGCGAATACGCTAAAATAGGTGCATGCCAACTTTCGACTACGCCAACTCCGACCTGCTGCGCCGGAGCTTGGTTACGCAAGCGCTGAACTCGCCACTCGTCGAAGCGCAATTGCAAGCCTGGCACCGACTGGTCGTCAGTGCCTTGAAGGAAGAAGGCTTCCAGTCCACCCACCGCTCAGAGTCGTACGCAATCAGTCACGACCAACGGGTACTGTTGACCGTCTTTCAGCTTGACGGTATTGACTTCGCTGTTCAACAGTACGTGGTCTGCCGCGCAGAAAGCGTTATCTTCGCGACGGTGACCTCGGGCTTGCGACTGCTTCGCGTGGACGAGGCTCGCGATTGGCATGCCGACCCCGCTTGTGTGATGGAAACGTATCCCATGATTAACGGTCGGCACCTCACGAACAAGTGGCCGGCCTTGAACGACAAAGACCTGCTGGCGGCCCATATCGCTGGACGTATCAAACGGTCTCTGTCGCAGACGAGCCGGTTCGCGTGGACCGCGAAAGAGTTGGGGGGCTTCGTCCAGGGTGCTTTGGCGCCCTGAGGTTTTCGCTAGGAGCCCCGCACGCGGGAAGCGCTGGGGCGTTCGCACCGACCGTCGGAGCGGGTCCAAAGGCAGTCACTAGACTGCTCAGAGCTACCCTCCAAAGGAAACCTATGTGCGAACAGTGCACGACCGAAGCGGTCACCGTGATTTCAGACGTTCTGCCCGGCTTCACGCTGATGCAAGCAAAGCTTAACGGCCACGACTGGCAAGCTGGCCAGTTCGGGCTGGTCGAGTGCAACGACCCGATGGTGGTCTTCGACGGGCCGCTGCTGGCAGACCCGACCACGGGGCTGTCGGACGAGGAAATCAATGCCCTGTCCGAACAATCCCAAGCAGACTTGGACCGCTACCTGACGGTGGCTGAAGAGTTTGACGACAAGCTGGTGCTCGACGCCCGTTCCGGTTACCGACTTGTCCAGGCCTGCATGACCAAGGGCTACTGCCCCGACACCGGCGGCAATGTAGGCTTCTGGCTGATGAACTACCTGGCCACCCAAGTTCTGTCAGGCGCTCCGGCGAACTGATACGTCTTCTTCATGACCAACCGACTCCTTGCGAGTCGGTTGTTTTCATTAAGTCATTAAGGCATTGCAGGTTAGCGGGCCAACGCCCTGCGCGGCATCACCGAGGCATGTCGACGAGCAGGGGGTCAACCAACTCGCCCAAGAAGCAATCTCGGCAGACCTTCTCAGGCTGACCCGCGTCGGTCATCCGGATGCGAATTCCGGTATCTTCGGTGTGCATGCCCACGCCGCAATCCGGGCACTTAGGGCGCATCGCCCGCAGCTGGGCCATCAGGGCAGAAAAGTCGAGGGGCTTGCTGCCCCCGCGGTAGCGACCTGCTTCGAGACCATTGGACAAGGGCTTGCTGCCAAAAGACTGTGAATTGGAACACCGTGTAGCCACACGATGAGGCCCCTGCAGCGCTGTCAGCTTGCGATGCCGTGGAGCGCTCGACAGGCCTGGGCTCGACGTTCCGCACGACCCTGGGCACCCGCTACGAAAGCGGCGCATTCCGTTTGGCGCTTGATTTCGTACATGACGTTAACATCGACAAGACGCAATTGCCTTGCGTTGCTGGTGACCTGGTCCCGATACGCCGCCACTGTTGAATGCTCTGCCACCAATGCGAGTGCCAGCTCGCAGGCGCCCTGGGCCTGTTCGCTGTCCAGTCGCAAGAAGACCCGCCGAATGTCCGCCTTCGCATGGACCAACGGCACCCAGACCAGGACATACGCAAGAAGGCCGCCGAGGGTGCCTCCAAGAACCCCCATGGCCACTTGAATTGCCGAGAGCTGTCCTTTGAGAAGCCCTGCCATCGAGCCGTAGTTGTTCGCGGAGAAGTATGCAGTTGCGACCGTCAGGAAGGCAACCAGGCTCCCCGCCATCCAATGGCCATAGCGCATTCCAACGCTATTTCGCGCGGAAGCCTCCATCGCGTCCATCCTGGTTTCGTCGACGCCTGACCAGAACGCGACGGCCTCTGGCTTGGCGGTACCCCGTGCGAGCTGCAGGAGTTTGCGGAAGGACAGCGGTTCGGGGTGCGTCATGAATCTGTGTTGGTATATGATTGCTGTATCGCAGTATACCAGATGTATTCAACACCTCAATAGGCCGCGCACCGCCCCGGGAACCTCAGTGTAAGGTTCCAGCCGGTTTGGCTTCATCCGTGCCGAGCTCCGCTGCCAAGCCGTGTTCGCTCAGGAAGGCCAGAAGGCGGGTCAAGGACATTTGCCAGGGCTCGGACTTCGCCTCCGGCCAAGTCAGCTCTCCCACTACCTGATTTCCAGTCTTTCTGCGAACTTCGCAAGTAATCGAGCCGGCATGCGGCGTGGGCCGCCCAACCGCCAGTTCACTCAGAGCCGGCGCCGCCGGGTTGCTGCAGAGCGACCCCAACTGTCGGCGCGTCAACTCCGCGCGTTCGGCGCAGTAGGCATCGGCACTATTGACGCTCCAGTAGCTGAGTGGCGCAGTGACGCGAACGTCCGGAAGTTCGAGCACAACGGCCAGCTCGAGCGCCAAGGCTTGCAAATGTGCATCGGCGTCGACATGCATCTGGTGGTGCAGCGTGCCGAACCGAGCGTCACTCGGCGGGGGCAAATCCGTGTGTTCCATCGAAAACAACTTGGCCATCACAAAGGGGTTGGCCTCGTCCGAGGTCACCACGCCCACCAGCGTCACGTTGACGTAGCCCTCGGGAGTGACAATGAACGGCTCGGTCTCACCGGAAAACGACTCCTCTGCGACAGCGGCACGACTGTTCAAGACAGCCAATGCATTGTCCACCTCTTCGTCACTCAAGGCGGTCAGCAGGTCAAAGACGTCCTTGGCCCGAAGGTCCTCCGATTCCCGAGCCAGCAGGAAGCGCGGAGCAATGAGCACGGCGGCCTCTTCGTCTATCTGGTCGAAACTCCGCAGGAGCTCCGCAACTTCGTCGGTCTGCTCTTCTGGCAACAAGGGAAGTTCCGTTTGGTTCGGTCTCAACTTAACTTGCAGCGGCAGCGCGAACAAGTAGTCCGTCGTTCCGTTGTAGTCGAGCGGCAACTCTTCGCAGACGTCACGAACGCCTTCGGCCAGCTCCATTGCAACGGCCTGCGTGTCCTCACTCAGCCGCGCTTGGTCCATGGCCAGCGCCATGAGCTCGTCGAACTCTTCTGCTGAAAACTCGTGCAAGCACTCTTGAAGTGCATCATGCAGTGAGTCGAAGTCCTCGTCCTGAAAGACATCGTCGTCTTCGGACTCTTGCTTCAACGATAGATTGGCAAGCCGCACCAACTCCTTGGCACGAGGAAACAAATGATGCTTACGGCGCGCCAAGCGCTCGGCAAACGGGCCCATGACATGGTTCTCCTGAAACCAAAGGGGCCATTGTGCTTCAGCTCCTCGCAATCTGAAAGGTCTACCTTGAAACGGTACACCTGGCCGTATCGAGCGCCCTAGCCTTGCTATCATGCCTCTGCGCCAGGCCGGCGTGAGAACCCGCCCTTAGCGTGCCCACTCCTCATGCTCGACCTGTCTCCTGACGACCTGCCGCCCATCTGCGTGGCCGCCGTACGAGCGCAGCTGGGCCTGGACCTGCCAGGGTTCGCGAAGCTGTACTCAATCCCGTTAGCCACCGCGCAGTACTGGGAAGCCTTGGGCGACAGCGTCAATCGGCCAGTGGCGTTGCTGCTGAGGCTGCTCGTGGCCTATCCCGAGACCACCTACACCGAGGAGCACGAGGCAGCCGTTGCACTCGCGTTAGCGTGCGGAGTGAAAGCGAACGAGCCCTGAAAGGAGAAGCCGGTCTGGCCCTACGGAACCAGACCGGGAAGACCGGCGACCAAAGAGGAGGGAGGGAGGAGGTGCGCCGCCGGTATTCCCAGTATGCCCGAACCACCGGCAAACAGCCGACGCAGAGTGTATCGGAGCGTTACCTCCCCTATACACTAGCTCGACAGTAAATCCGAACTCATCCTTGGCTGAAAGTTGCCCTGCGAAGGCCGCCCGAGGACTAAAGCCCTGGCGCCATACTCCCCATGACCTGGACACCCTCTTCTCCGCCCGAGTGTCGTCTTGTGCAAGACGATAACCTGTTCCTGCTTGAACTGCCGGACGGGAAGTTCACACCATCTTATGACTTGGACGCCATTGGCGCCTTGTGCTTCGCCTACGGGCTCGACAACACGCTTTTCGACGGCGTGCGTCCGGACGAAGACATGCGGCGCTGGCTCATCTGGCATTTCAGCGCACTGGTCTCACACAGCCGAAGCGACCCTGATTTGCCTTCGTTCATGTACCGTGCGTTGGAACGAGCCGCCGCGCTCGCACCGGATGCGATGACCGCGCAAGATATCCGAGAACGATTTATCGCGCGTGACGCAGCTATCGCGCAGGAACTAGGAACGGCCCCACTCTGCTGACGCCGGACTGCAGCCTCGGGGTGCCGTCAGCGGGTACCGTCATCCAAGGCTTGTCACCAACCCTGAGAAACAAAAATGCCTGCCCTTCAACTCCTTCCAGGCCCCCGCCTCCTGTCTCGGGACGACGAGATGTCCGAGCCTGAAGACGTCAGTGAACGCGCGCATGCCTTTCTCTTCGAGACAGTCGACGTCGACCTGGCAGTGACGCTTGGCGACATCTTCGCGCTGTTTCGTGCCAGCCCGCTCTTGAATCTCATCTACCAGCGCAACTTCAGCCGCGAGCTATGCGCAGAGGCTGACAAGGGTGCCCTGCCCGACGACTCTCCTCCCTCGGAACAGCTGGAGTACCTTGAACTCAGCCAGCAATGGCGTCTGAATACCGCCAACCGCGAATACGAAGACACTCACCGATGGAGCCTGAGCGGCATCGGCCCTGTGCTTCTGCAAGACTCTGTAGAGCACCACAGCAAAGCCGGCACCCGCATCACCTGGGGCGTGTCGCTGGCGCCACTGCGCCAACTGCTGACCCTGCCGGTGCGCATCCAGGCCGAAGTGAGCGTCACCGAAGGCGACATGGATGCCAAGGCGTTCACCGAAGAAATCGCCAAGGTGCGCCAAAGCAGCATCACGCTCGGGCAGTTGTTCGAAGGACTGCTCTGGGACCTATCCTTCCACGGAGGCCCCGAAGACCAGTTAGACTTCGCCGACGAAGTCAAGCGACGCACTGCCGAAATCGACCGCGCCATCGAGCTCGACATTGACGAGTTGGATGCCGGCCCAAAGGACGTCCGCACTTCAGAGCCGATTTCGAATGAGACGCCCGCTACCGAGTACCCTGCGCATCAACAAGGCGTCGAGCCCTGCAGCGACGGATGGCGGGAAGTCGCAGGAGGCGCGTCTCGCCGAGCCGCCCTCACGCTGATGTTCGAGTCCACGGCAGCCGTGCGCTGGGGTGTCCTCACCTACGCGATGAAAGACGTCGAGGACGACCACAACATGGCCCGTGCTTTGCAAGGCCGGTTTGGGCCCGGCATTGTCGTCCGGCTCGAATACCGCCACCTCCCCGCGAGAGCCTTCCGCAAGGCCTTCCGCGAAGCCAAGGCGGCTCACCAGGTGGCCTTGCATGCGCGAGGACGAGCGCAAGACTGAGAGCAGAACCGAGAACAGAACCGAGAGCAAGCGCGAGCGCACGAGGAAGCTACGGTTGCCGGCACAGAGCAAAAAGACGGCGCACCACGCTGATTCGTGATTTACATCTGCTGCTCTGCTGAGTCTAACTGCTATAATTCCAGCATGTCTACAGCCTCGTCTTCCGCCAGTTCCTCCACCCCCAGCGCGAGCTCTCTGTCCTCGGTACTCGGCGCGTTGAGCAGCATGCTGCCGGGGCTGATTGGCATGCTACCGTCTGCGCCGGGAATGGACGCGGTCGAAGACCTCGAGCAGATGCTCCAGGCGCTCGATGCCGCCTCACCGAAGGCACCGGAGGCTTCTGTGCAGGCGGTGGCGCCGGCGCTGGGTGACCCGGCTGTGACCGATTGCCTGACGCGCTGGATGAGCCGCATCCTGGACTGCTGCAAAAGCCTGGGCTGGGAACAAGACGGGGACCTCAACGGCCAGCAAGACGAGTTCGGTGGCGGCCACATGTACTTCGTCCAAGCGACGCTGGACAGCGGTGCGGAAGAAGGCCAGTTGCTGTGCGGTCTGCGCTTCTTCGCGAACGGCAGCGCTGCGCTCGTTGGCAACGGCTTTCTGACACTGGAAATCGGCCCCAACCTCCCAGGCAATCGTCTGCGTCCGGGGATGGGGCCTCTGCCCGGCACCAAGGAGCTGGTGCTGCTCGAAGAGCTGCATCGTGTGCGCAAGACCGAGCAACTGTGGGCTGACCTGGGTGCGACCTCGACACCGGAGTCCGTGCTGGCTTTGCACTTTTCAGCGGCTCTCGAACAGTCTCTGGCCGAGTGGCCCAAGAGCCGGTTGATTGACGCCGTGGGCCAAGGTCTCAGCCAGTAAGTTGGTCGCCCTGGCCTTGTCGCCCTCCCCTACCAATCACAAGTTGCATCCATGTCCGCGGCCCCTCTGACCCCTGAACAGCTCACCGCCCACGCTGCGGCCCTCCACACGTCCCTTCAGGCGGGTCTGACCAAGGGGCGAGCCCTGCTGGAGCTGTCCCAGGTCCACGCCCGACTGTTCTACGCGACGGAACCGTCCAACGAGGGCGTCCCTGCCCTACACCTGGCCTCCGCGGTGAATGCCTTCATCGGCATTGCTGCCAACGCCTGGCTGCCTCAAGTGCGCCGGCTGTACGAAGAGCTGCTGGTGGAGGAATATCTGCACGGCACCAATGCTGTACTGGAGGTTCCTGGCGACGTCACCGTGCAAGCCTTGGCACCTGCACAGGATGCGTTCGAGTCGAGTCCCCTAAGTGGCCCCGCCATTGCACGTGCCATCGTGCTCCGAACTCGGACGATGAACTTCCTCGTGGTGCTCAATGAGGTTGGCGGACAGCACTCCCTGCACATCCGCCGGTTCTGGAGCACGCTGTCCGAGGTCAAGTCCGCCTGTTTTCTGGACGATATCCCCCGCTCGGGTCTTACGCTGGAAGACGCGCTACGGATTTCGAGTGAATTGGTCGAACGATGCGCCGACGACCTGCCCGGCATGACCTACCCAAGTCGCCTGAGTCTGCCGACCATTTTGAAGGGCGCTCTCATCGCACGCTCAGACCACGCCAGCGCTGCCTTGCGGTATGGGGACGGCCGAGACAAGGGCTACGTGCTGTCCTTCCGGGGCGAGGATTTGTATCCTGAGGCAGAGAACATGCTGTCGGACACCTTCCAGCTAAGTCTGGACGTGGCGGAGCACTTGGCGCAAGCACTCGACGAGCTTGACGAAGCCTGCGAAGACTGAGGCCACTCCAACCGGTTCGACATCGACGGCTTGGAAAGGCCCGGCCGCCATCCGCTTCGAGACCCGGGCAAGCGAAACTCGGCCAGAGCCGCCCGTTTCCTCTGCTCAGTTGGTGAACAACATCCGGTCTTGGACCGCCTTGACGCCTCGGGCACGCAGGTCCGCCAACAGCGCCTGTACCTCGACTTCAGAGGCAACGACCGTCGTCCAGGAAGCGTCGTCGTTTCCGTAGAGATAGATGCGGTACGGCAGCTCCTTGCAAGCACTCGTCGCGCGCATCTCTTCGACCACCCGAGCTGCGGCGTCCTCCAGGCTTTTCAGCCACTCTTCGCGTTCGCCAGGCGTCAAGTCGCTCATGACGAGGGCTTGAGCCGCCTTGGTCTGAAAGAAGGGCGCACATTCGCAACTGCGAACCAGCCGGTTCTGAATGTCTTCCGGAATTTCCGACACGCCGACCTTCAAGTCCAGCTCGCTGTACGACGTCTTCGTCACCTCGTCGTAGTAGAGGCCCATGCCGTTTGGATAGTCCAAACGCAATCGGTTGCGAGCCGTGTACGGCATGTAGGAGTCCGAGTCCGGCGTGAGGACGTCCAGACGAGCCCGCTCCAGGAGTTCGGCTTGTGCAAGTTCGTCCGGAGAATGGGTGATGTTCACCATCCCATAGAATTTTCCCTCGTGCTGGAAAGGGCCCGCCAGGAAGTAGGCGTCATCCGCCGGAAACTCTACGCACTCGACCACCTCGCCCACTGGGTACGTTCCCCAATTCAAGCTGTCCAGGATGGTCAGCGCGAGCGGATTTGAAGTCAGCATCATGGAATCAGTCACTCAAAACGGGGGCTATTGGTTGCTAGCCAAATACGCTGGCACAAGCTGTGTAGAGGCAATATAATAGCAGTTCAATGCGTTCGGTACAAGACGTGACGACCGGTAGATGCCCCGCCAAGGCGTCCGACTTAGCGATTTCCGTACACGTCGCTAGACAGCTCAGTACACCGGTTTGAAGCCCTCGGCATTCACTCCATCCTTTCTACCAGGCCAACGTCCAAGACCCCACATGAAAACTCCTGCTCCTGCAGCCCTCGGCGCCCTGCTCAAGACCGCCACCCCCGACGGTACCGTCACAGTCACCAGCGTGATGGGCAGCCTGTGCGAATCCTGGGGCAGCGAAGGCGTCCTCCCTCTCGTCAAGCTCGCCATCAAGGGCACGGTTCAAGACGAAGACGGGACGCCCGTTCCGTACTCTTTTGCCACTTGGGACCACCTCGTGCGACTCGACGACTGGTTCCTAATTCAGGCAGAAAGAGCGGGTCGCTCCGAAGCGTCGTTGAAGGTGCTGCGCGACAAGGCGCTCGCCGGCGCGGAGCTCCTGCTCCGACAAGTCGACCTGAGTTCTGCAGCCCGACTGCAATAACCCAAAACACAGGTTTCGCGGTCCCCTGATTGGCCTCCCGGCCTGCCCCTGTTGCATGACAGGGGCTTTCTTTCGTCTTTGCGTCGGAGCGCTTAAGTCGAAGCCAAGGTCTGCCGCACCGCGGCTGGCACCAAGGTCAGGTCATCCCTGGCATGGGCAAATTCGTAGAGCGCTTCCGCCGTTGAGGTCTCAGTGCGGGTGCACGCGATGGCCAACCCCATCGCGAACCGGGCAAAGTTAAACTTAGCGTACCTTTCGGTAACCAGGGCTTCGTCCGTTTCAAGGTAGTCCAACTCGAGCTGTTCCGCTTCTACGACATCAGCAGAAACCAGCAAGGGCGCCACGTGCCCTGTCGCAAGCATTTCGACGGCTTGGCGTTGCAGCCACGTTGGAGATTTGCCTTGACTGGCGACCGCGTGGGCGGCCAACAGCCCGGTAAGTTGTCGTGCCGCAGAAGCATCCGCTAGCTGAAGTAAGAGGTCGGGCGCAAGAAGCTGTAGTCGCGAATTCATGCGCGGCGTAGGAAACCGCCGGGCCCTCGCGTGGCGCCGGGTGCCATCCCCTGGACGCTATCGCGGCCAGCGCAGGGGTTTCCCCGTGGGCAGCATGACCGCGAACCACACCACCCCCACGAGGTCCATCGCATCCCCCAGATAGCGAATGGCCGTCCCCAACACCGAGTCCGTGCTGGGAAACTGCGCGTGCAGTCCGATGCCAGCCAAGGCGAGCGCAAATGCGGCCACGACCTGGAGCATCAGGAGTCGAAAATGTGAGCGCTCACGCATCTCACCGCGAGTGAGCGAACCGCTCTCCCGTCGTTGCTGCCAATGCTGTTCACTGCGCTCGGCAGCCCGTGCGGTACGCAGCCGCTTGCGTTTGGTGTCGGTCATCATAGGTTCTCATTTTAGTGTTTTCAGCGTAGCAAAACAAGCTAAGCCTCAGTGCATGCCCGTCGTAGTCGCAATAGGCAGTGCACCAGGCTAACTGCGGTCCCTACACTGGCAACGGGTCGCGCTCACGCGCCAATTTAGGGTCACCCGCCGTTCGCACAGCTCACGCTGATGGTGAAGGACCATTTCATCTTGTACTGCTTTTCAGCGAACGAGATGCTTTGTGGAAGCTTGAAACAAGCTCTGCTCAACAACGCGAACATTGGCCAGGACTCGCGTCCTGGATTTGACTAAATGCTTGAAACCTCCTGCTTCCGCGGAGCATTTCGAAGGAGCTATTTGCATGCAAGACAAGGAAATCAAGAGTCTCAAGGAACAAGCCAGCGCACTCGGCAAGCATCTGCTGACCAAGCACGGCGTCACGCTCGGGCATTCGGAGTTGCTGGAGGCTTTGGCCGCCATGAACAACAAGGCCGACTGGAACACGCTGTGTGCCAGTGAACCGAAGAAGAAAAAGTCGGCCATGCCGGCTGACAAAACTTCCTCGCTACCGGCCGAAGAATTGCTCAAGCTCGCTCTCGACAAGGGGCTGACGTTTGGCACCATCACCACCGCCGTTGCCGCTCGGCAGGACGCGAAAGAACAGGCTTACGCGAGCTATGCCCGCGACCACCTGGTCTCGGAGGGCGACCTCGAGTTCGATGACCCGGGTTGCGTCGTCTCCGCAAGCGACGACGGAGCCTATGTCATGGGTTGGAAGTGGGTCTATCGAAGCGCTATCCGCGGCAAAATTGACCTGACTAAGCTGCCCGCTCTCGTCGAAGAGGGCTACGAGGATATACTCAACGCGCTCACTCCCCAGGATGAGAAAGTCGAGGAACCCTCCGTGAAATGGGAACAGCATCCGAACGGCAAGCTCAGCCTCGTGCTGCGTGACGGAGAAGGAACAGTTCTGGTCAGTATTGCGGAAGACGACCCCACGTTGGTTATCGACCACTATAGCCCGTCCCAAGAGGACCAAGACGACCTGGAAGAGATGCACCTCGACGAAGACGACACGGACTTCGTAGAGGTTCGTGCACAAGGTTGGGAACTTCGGCTTTACTCCGAACGGTATTGATACCTGATTGACTGAGCCCGGAACTTCACTGTTCCGGGCTCTTCCTTTTGGCGAAAGAATGGCTTCTCGCTACACCGTACGCCTCGACCGGAGGTGCCATTTGCGACCAGCAGGTCCGCTGTCCATGTCTCTCACGTCTACTATCAAAGTCGCCAAACCAGTCAGTGCGGTACCGCCTCGGCCGGCTGCATCCGGAATGGGACGCTATTCGTTCCTGTTCGCCTACATCCTGGCATTGCTACCAACCTACGTGCTGCCGTACGTCTCTGCCTTGAGCGGCCTGATGAATTTCGTCAGCGGTGGCGAAGGGACGGTGCTGCCCGGCCTGCACACCGGCTGCCTGGTCTTGTGCGTGTTCGTCGCCTATCTGCGCTCTGAGGCCACCGGCCGCCGGCTCACCCTCTTGCTGGCAGCCCTCGCAGCGGTCTTCGACCTGGTACCGATGTTGTCGGCCATCCCGCTGGTGCCGACTGTCTTGCATGTGCTCGCGCTGGCCAAAGGCTGTCAACAGGCTCAGCCTGGCTCACGTCCGTTTGTCAGCACCCCGCTGACCCGCTTCTGGGCACCCATCTACCTGGTGGCGCTTTGCGGTATCAGCGCCTACGCGGTCATGAACACGCATGCCCCCAAAGCAGACTCGAACAAGGCATTCGGCGGCCTGCTGCGTTCAAAGAAGGGCGCATCCGGCCTCACGGTAGCGACCACCTCTTCAACGACTGGCGGCAACTTCAACCTTCCTCCGACCACTCCCGTTTCAGCCTCGGCAGCGATGCCTCCCTCCGACGTCGTCGCCGTAACTCCAACGTCGCTGGCCCTGGCAGCGTCCATGCCGGGGGCCATGGTGGTGGCGTCCCCTATGCCAACGCCCGTTCCAGCGCCTGCCCCGCCTGAAATGCCCACGGCGCCCGCAACCGCAGTCCCACCCCCGGCGCGAGTCATGACAACCATGCCGGTCACGCAACCGGTCGCGTTGCCCGCTCCCGCGGCACCAACCGTCACGCAAATCGCTCCAGCTGCAGCGCCACAAACCCCCCTGCAAGTTGCCCCGCAACCAAGTGCCGAGCAACTGCGCGTACAGCCACAAGGGGAGCAAGACCGTGCTCAGGCGTCCGCACGCATAGCTGCGTTGGCCCACACGGCCAAGCTCAATGCATTGCTGGCTTCACCGGAAACTGCAAAGACCGCCCGCGACTACGCAGAGCGCTATCTTCAGTACATTGGCTCCGACGATGCGGCCAAGGCTGCAGAAGTCATCCAAGGCAACGAGGACGAAGCCCAAAAGTTCGCCAGCTACGTCCATGAGCGCGGCGGCATCAAGAGCACAACCTTTCCGGCAGTAACCTACAAGCGTGCTGCCGACCCCTCGACGCTGGGTGAACTCGTGGTGCCGTTCAAGGTCACTACGGCCGGTCGCCAAGGCAGCTTCCGGATTCAGGGCGCGCTGCGATTGACTCTGGACGACTCGGGTACGAAGCTCATCGCCAAAGGCCGCTGAGCAAGGCCTCGGTTCGAAATGCCTGGGCGGTCCCCAGGCATTTTCACGCCCGCTATACGGCACATCCGCCCTGGAGCCTCGCATGACAATCCCAAACGCCGCTGTCGGCAGCTCGACCGATTACCCCGACGACGCCTATCTCCGCGCAGTACGCATCGCCGAAGCAGCCATGCCAGAATGGGTCGCCGTTCCGCCCGCACCGGAGCTTCGTGCTCCCTTGCCGATTCCAGCGCCCACGCAGCGCGTTCGCATCGTCTCCCGAGCGGTGGACGTCTCCGCGTTGCGCCGCAAGTATTTCGGCACCATCGACCTCGATGCGCCAGCGCAGCTGACACTCCGCAATGAAGGCCTTATCGTCCACCTTGCTCCGCGGAACGCTTCGGAGCCCAACGCGGAGAGCCGCTGCGTGGTTGTCTCCAACGGTCGGGTGAGCGCTGTCTCGGGTTGAGGCGGGAGCGTCGAAGCCCTGCGACACGTACGTGCCAAGTCTTCGAAGAGAGAAAGCCCTGCAAGTTTGTGAGCTTGCAGGGCTTTTGAATCGTACGGGTCGGGTCTGTCAGGCCGTGACGGGAGTCTTTTCTTGCCAGGAGGCGAAGATGGTTCGAAATGCTTCCTTGAGCCCATCGGCTTGGATTTGGCCCGGCAAACGTCGGTCGGTGTACGCCGTTTGCGTCTCACTCAACCAAATTTCGTCGCCGCGCTCGAACGCAGCGTCGAGCCCCACGGAGTAGGCGAGACGAAGAATTTCAAGGGCGGAATACACGCAGCCGCCCGCGCCCGGAATGTCGTTGTTGCCGAGCGCCTCCGGAAAGGACTCGTTGGCCCGACGTGTCAGCGCCGCTTCCAGCGACGGGTACGCTTGCATGATGGCATAGGCGAGCGTCACCGCATGGCCAGGGTAGACCGCGCCTCCGCTGCCAAAGAGCCGGAATTGAAGGGGAATGTCGGAAGAAGGCATGGTGTCTCAGGTGTCCTGTGGAACCCAGTATAGGGACGGACAGCGTGACCAACAACACCAACCACCCGCAACCACGGTGCAACTCATCATCAGACCCTTTTTTGGTCCGTGAGGCGTAAAAGCCCGCAAAGCAGCTCACTTTATGAGCCGCAAATCCAGAAATGTGGCTCACGCTGTCCGAAGACGGCCTTCAGCATAAAGATTTATGCCTAGACAAAACGACTTCACTGCTTTTGTCGCTTCGATGCCTAGCCCCCAACCTGACGCCCAAATAGACGACATCGACTCCCTGGTGCAGGTGCTCTCGCATCCCAGCAAGGGCGATTTCGCAGGCATGTTCGTCTTGTCATGCAGTGCACTGCTGGGGCTTCTCGTCGGAAACGTGTTGACAGACCCCGAATGGACCGCCTCCTGGGGCAATGCCCTGCACGTTCAAACGGCAATCACGCTTGGAGGCATTGCCTTGTTCCTCGTGGCAAGCTGGCTGTTGCGCTCCCACGCGTGGTGTGTCGGGCTCGGAGGCCTCTTGATGTTCACGGTTACCGCTTTCGAGACCGTACTGGCCTCGGCTCCTGGCCTGGCCGCTCCAGGAACACCCCTTGAGACCGCCTTGGTACTACCCAGCTGCGTCGCGACAGCCTTCCTGGCGGCAACCGCAACAGTTCTTCACAGCTTCCGCCGGGCCCGTCGGCCCAAAGCACCGGCCACCGCTTAGACCCGCCAAGTCCCGACCGAGTTCGCGGGGCGCAATCGGTGGAAATCAAGCTGCTAGCATTGGAAACGCCACGTAATGATTGCAATTCGAGCCATTGTCGACAGACGCTTCTGACAAAGCTCGACTGTTGCTTGCAGGTTCCATTTTGGTACTGTAATATTGCGCTTGCAGCAACTGACTACCCTGCGAAACAACAGCCATGAGCGAAACCCTCACCACGACTCCGCCTCCGCAAAGCTCTTATTTTCGCGCGTTGCTTCTCCCCTTGAGCAGCATTCTCGCCGTCTTTGGCAGTATCTACGGACTGGACATGCTCGAGGTACACCGGCTCGCTCAAAGTCGAAGTCTCGTTGGCGGTTCGATGGTGTCTCTTGAAGACAAGAAGCTGACCCTCCAGTATGTTGGCGGACAATACGCGGTCACGCTGACCAATACCAAAGGGCTGGAGATGCCTGAGTGGGGCTTCGAGTATGCCGCGGAAGTCGACGCTGCTGGCAAGCTCACTGTTTGCGAAGTTCGTAACAAAATGGTGTGCTACGACACCGCGCCAGACTCTGACAAAGAGTTGCGCGCTCGCATCATGGCGCAGCCGACGCTCGGCGAAATCTGGGCGGACCAGGAGCGAGACCAAGAGGCTCATACCTTCAAGTCCTGAGCCCGCCCTCCTTTGCTTTTGCGTGAACCCGGGCGAAGCGTCCAACGGGTACGACACCCGGGCATGACGCGGCTAGCCTTTGGGCGTTGCGGGGCGGGCTGTCGAGCGAGGCGCCCCGCGCACGCTTTACCCTCGCATTGAACTCTTGCGGCGACCTCTGGCTCGACGCACGCCCCGCCTGCATTGACGACGTCACGAAGACGTCATTCCTTTGAGAACAACAGGCGGGGCCTCCTCTCGGTCTAGCTCACACCCTTAGCCGACGGCGCGCGCTCCCTGCGCGATGCCGTAGTCCCTGGGGACGCGCTCAGCGCTTGCGAGGCTTCGCCTTGGCCGCACGCCGCGCGGCTTCTGCGGCGGCGCGCTCGTCCTGAGCACGACGCTTTTCTTCGGCAGCAGCATGACTGAGGCCAAACCGGATAGCGCCAACCACCGCGCCGCAGACACCCAGGAAGACGCCGAAGTAGCCGAGCGTGTAATCGCTGGCCAGGTGGCCCTCCATGTGCTTGTCCACGCCCCACGCGACGAGCATGCCCAGGGGGACGGGCAAAAGCAATTGGGCGAAAAGAGCAATGCGCTCTCGACGAGCTTTGTCAGTCATACGAATGTTTCAGCGTGAAGATGATGCAGTCAATGCGTGCGCCAGGCCCTCAAAGAACAGGTCTGCCGCCACGAGGTCTTGTGTAGAAAGCGAACTTAGCCCCCTGCGCTTTGCTAGACGATAGACCTCTTGCCGATTAAAATGACACTGTGGCTCCTGTAATTGATTTCAACCTCTTTGGAGGCCCGGTCTACGCCGGCCGCAGCCAGGGAGAGCAGGCGCGTGTTGCCGCTAAGCTCGACGAGTTGGATGGGAGTTCCTCGCCTGTGCAGGTGGTTATTCCCGACAACGCTTACACGCTTTCCAGCGGTTTCTTTCTCGGCCTGTTCGGGCCGTCCATCCAAGCCGCAGGCACCCCGAAGGCATTCTTCGAGCACTACTGCTTCCAGGCCCCGGACTTCATGGCGCCTTTGCTCGAAGACTATGTCCGCAGGGCGCTCGCTGCGAGAAACCTTCTTCCGGTTCAACTTCCCGAAGGCTAGACTCGGTTCGCTAAGCGTGTGTTGACTCAGCTCAACAGTTCGCCATGCCTTCTTTTCAAGTTTTCCGGTTTCCTGCGCGTACGACACGCTTGTCGTTCCGCCACGCAGCGGTGGTCACCCTCGGCCTCGGGCTCTCGGCCGCCGCTCCCGCGGGGGCTTTGCCTACTTCAAAATCCGATGCCAGCAAGGACAGCGGGTGCACGTACTCGAACTCAGGTGGAGACCTGGTATTCGTCGCCTCGAAGGCCTGCCTGAAGGATGTGCAACAAGACAAAACCAAACGGCAGGCACTTGCCAAGGTCATTTCCCGGGCCGCTGACAGCACCGCGGCCATTCCGGGTCAAGACTTGCACCCCTTGCAAAGGCTCTCGCTGCACGCACAAATGGGTCAAGCCAATCAAGTCCAACTACTGGGCGGAGCAGGCCGTATGACGCCTACCCCGCCCTGAGCTGAGACGCAACTCAGGTCGCGTCAAGCAACCTTAAACGTCTTCAGGCCGTCCTTCTCACCGGCGGCCACGAGCGTTCCGGCCTTGACGGCGGGATACAGCCAGCTATTGAGCCGGTTGTGCAGCGTGACACGCGCTTCTTCGGGCACTTCCAGGTTCGTGATGGCCTTGTCCACCAACTCCGTCAGCGTGTGACGACGCTTGCCCATCAAGCCCAGCCAGAAGCCGCCACCGGTCGACGGCAACGTCGGAGCGCCGGTACGCGACGGACGCCCCGCACGGCGAACTGCCTTGCCCTTGGTGGTCTTACGCGCCTTGGTGCTGCGGCCCGTGGCGGCAACGGCCGCTGCGACTTCGCTGTCGTCCGAAGCGGTCGCACGGGCGGCAGGAACCTCCGGCGTCACCTCCTCCACGTGTGCGGCGGTCGCAGAAGCAGCCGGTGCTGCAGGCTTGACTTCCATGTCAACAACATTTGCGCCAGGCAAACGCTTGACCCCTTCTGTCAGGCTGAGGAGCTCTTCGATATCGGTGTGCTCGGCTTCGGTCAACAACGGCTGCATGCCATTGAGCGCGCCTTCCAGTCGCACCAAATGCTTGCGGGCCATGTGAATTTCGGTGACAAGATGAGCGGCGGCAGTAAACAGCGGAGAAGGCATGGTAAAGCTCCAATCAGAGGCAATGAGTAAGTCGCGATGCCAGACCCTGTTGCGATGGCAGCGGTCTAGTCGCGAGAATATGTAACATTGTTGCCATCGACAGGGTCGAACTATACGACGGCTTTGCCCTAATTTCAGCCTCAACGCTGAAATACTGCCTCAAACAGACTAAGTCTGGGTCATGCGAGACGTTTCCGCGCCGTGAATTGACATACGAGGCCAACCGAGCAAGAGCAGCCGCCCGGGAAGCTTTCGAAGAATTGACCGAAGCCCTCTGAGTCTTCTGAGCCAACTCGCATTCCTTCCACGCCGGCATCCGCCGGCGTTTCCTTTTGTCGCCCACAAAGAGAAGCCCACCGCATCCAGAAGAGGTTGCGGTGGGCATTGAACTTTGACGAGAAAGCGGCCGGTCTGACGGTGAAGCGCTGAGAAAACCCGGTCAGTTCGCGAACGCGATGGCCCTGTTCGAGTCCGTTCGCAGCACTGCGCTGTAAGGCACTTGTTCGAAGACCTGGTGCTCGGCGTTGAAGCCTTGCAAGTCGGCCACAGCGAAGACGCTCATCGTTTCTTCGGTCGTATTGTCGGACCAAAGAACCATGTGGCGGCCATCTTTGAGCTTGCAGTAAGTGTGCATGGGAAGGTTTGAAGTTGACCTGGTCGGTATAGCGACGAGTGGCAGGTCCCTGCTTGGGTACCCCTCGCGCCCTGTCCAAAAAGAAAGACCGCGCCAGAAATTGGCGCGGTCAGTGAACGGCAGTTGCGAAGTCAGGCTGCAAGTCGTTGCTGGCCCTCTTCCTGCTCCCGAATGATGTCCTCGATGTCGTCGACCAGGATGTGGCCGTCCTCACCTACGGGCAACTTCTCGATGCCAATGTCGGGGCCACCGACGTAGCCATCCACAGTGAACGGCAGGTCTCGGTCTCGCTCGCGGAAGCTTGTGTGCTCGTCCGCTTCTCGGTTGAGCTTGTCCACCTTGCGGCGGAAAGCGCGACCCTCGTAGCACAGCAACGCCATGCGCAGATGGTAGACCGCGTCATCGTTTTCGACGGCGTCGATGATGTTGTCCAGGTACTGCGTGCGGTCGATGAGCACACGCAGGACTTCCTGCACGTTCGTGCCTTCATGCTCCGTCGGGTGCTGAATGGCCCGGCTGGAGCGTCGAATGAACGTCAGCAGTTCGTGGCCAAGCGACTCCAGATGGGGCAGCTCGTAGATGTGACCGGGTTCGATAACTTTCATGATGCGAATGGAGTTGAAGTTGTGGTCACAGCAAGGCCACGGTGGGGCAAGTTACTTGGCGCGTCCACCAGCGTGTTGCAACGCCGTGCGGACGAAAGCCCGCCAGCCGAAAGCGCAGACGCAGCCAGGTGGTCGTAGGCGCCACGACGTGGTAGCTGATACGGCCATCGAAGCGAAATTCCCAGGACGTTTCGTCCTTGGCGTGGTACGCCCAGGAGACGGCTTCGACAATGCTGTACGTCGTGCGAACGACCGCTGCGTGTGGCGGGGCAAGCCGGGCTCGAAAGGTCTTCAGGAGAGTCATTGAATGCCTCAGGTAGTTCCTATGTCCCGGGTATAGCGAGCGCCCGTAAACGACCCTGCTCAGCTTAGGCGATGCCGAAGTACGCGTTGATGCGCTGGGTCATGGCCACCGGCGACACGCCGTAGACCTGGGTCAGCTTTTCAACGGTACGGTGCCTGGCCATCATGAACTCCAGGCCCTCGGTGGGGATGAGCACGTTCAACGCGAACTCGTTGGCGTCTCGTTCCTGCCGCGACGTTGCGTTGAGGGAGAAGTTTGCTCGTGTCTCCATCGGGACGTCAGTATGTTTCAGAGCCATGTGGCCAAGCATGTGCGCAACCGCGTAGCGCCGGCCTACGAGGGACATCGCCTTATTGATAACAAGCGTATGAACTTTGTTATCGTCCCCAGCCAAGAAGTAGCCCTCGGTCGGCGCGTCGATGTCGATGACCTGCGCGGTCAGCTTGCACTGAGCGAGGATACCCGGCAAGTCAACCGCCAGCGACCGGTTCCACGTCGCGGTCAGAAGCCGCTCCGCCGCGGCGGCGGGGTGCGATTTGATACGACCACGAGGAGCGGACGCCGTCCCCGGTCGCGTCGCAAGCTCAGTCACCCCCAAGGCCAGGCCCATCGCAGTGTCAGCAAGAAGAAGCGGAGCGAGAAACATGGGGGGAGCCGTCTGATGAGCTGAAGAAAGGGGCTGTTGATTGCGAAATGTCGCCGTCAGGCAACTTTAACGCGTTGACCTCTTATAGAGACGCAGGAGCGTCAATGGTCACAACGTAATGGTTTACCAACTGATGAGCACGACGCAACCAGTCCACCCCATTGGCTCAAGAACCTTCTCCTTCCAGAGCGCAGGCGAATGGCACAGGGCGCCCAGCGCTTCCAGCCGGGCCATGTCTTCAGGCACCGGGAGAAACATCGCCACCGAGTGCTCCCTGGCCATCGGGCCCATGAGCGCAACCGCCTGCTCTTGCTCAACACCCGCGAAGTTGTCTGTAGACAGAATCGCAGTGTTCCCGCGAATTTCGGTGGGGGTGCTGTAGTGGCGGAACGGCTTGCGAAGATAATGCTCTTGCGGAGCGTCGAACCAGCCCACGAGGCAATCCGGGTCGCTATCGAGCACCAATGAGCTCGCCACGGGCATGCGGCGACGTTCGGCGGTCACCGCATGCTCGAACTCCATCCAGCCGTCCGCAGCAGTCAAATTCCAGTCCTCGGCAACCCACGCTGAATCCAGGCCGGAAAGTTCCAGCATCCTGCCGGTGTTAACCGATTGAATGGGCACGAACACTGCGTCAGGATACTTTGCCGTTAGCACCTTGGCCTGCGCGGGTGTGACGTAGACCGCCCGAGCGTTGTCGTCAGCCTCCGCTTCGGCCGGAGTCAGTGCGCGCAGAAGACGCAGTACGTAGAGGTCCATTCCCATGGTCGTTGTTCTTCGTGAGGTTGTCGAGGTGGCGCAGGGCTTGCCCGCGAGGAGCAGTTGCCATTTTACACTGTAGCGGTCGTAGTTGCTAGTTGTATTACGATATCTGCGCACTGCCCCGCCAAAATGACTAACCGCGCCAATTGGCGCGGTTGCGAGGGGTCTGACGTACCAGTCGATACGCGTCGATAAAAGGTTGCCGTTCAGCGACCCGAATTCGGAGTGGCGCCCGTCGCGGATTCAGAGTCAGCGCCCCTGTACAAGGCAGAACGGAGTGACGCGGATGAGCTGCCGTCGGCCGTGCTCGACATGCTGAGCGCGCTCACGCCCGCATCGAAGCCCCGACGCGAACTGCCCAAGAGGAAGTCGACGATGCCGTAGCAGCCAATGAAAAAGATGCCTGGCCAGATAAGCCCCGCGCCCACGAGAGTGGCTACGTTCGGAGACAGCGACGTCAACGAAAGCAGGAAATGGAACAGGGCCGAGTCCTGAACCAGCCGCGTGGCCGGCTCGAAAGCGAAGAAGGCGAGGAGTGCCGTGAGAAGAAAGCGCATGAAGGATGCTCCATCAAGGGGTGGCCTCTGTTTAACCACCCGCTTTAAACGCCCTTTGCAGCCCTGGCCCCAACAAGCAGCTTCGCTACGCCGGTCGCTATACCGTCAACAGGTCATACAACAACAAGGAGCCCTCATGGGAACCGTAACCGTTACCCGCACCGCCCCCGCCATGTCCGAACCGGACCTGCGCCGGTGGTACGCCGGAGAACTCTCCGAGATGGCGCACGAAAGTGGCGACGGCGCCTACAGCGGCAACTGGAACAACAACGCCGGTCTGCGCGTCGTTGCCCAGAGCTTCAAGACCGGCGCCGAAGCCCAACAGTACGCCGAAAAGCATTCCTACAAGCGTGGTGACGTCCTTGCCATGCGCGTCGGAGACTTCAGCCGAATGTTTCCGGTCACCAAGGCCGACCAGGGCCTCGTTGCAAAAGCAGAGGAACTGGCCAAGGCCGTCGACGAGTTCGATTGGCACGTCCTGGACCGCGCACAGAAGGGCAAGTCCAAGATTCGCAAGTGCACGCACTGCGAGTCGGGCATCAATGTCCACAAGATGGACAAGCCCACGCTCACCGAGTTTCTGAAGGCCCAAGGCCACGGCTTTGACATCCCCTCGGTGTTCTGGAGTCGAGGCTTTCGCATGCTCACGCTCTTTCGGGGCATGACGGACTGCCCGGTCTGCGGCAAGAACCTGCTCAAGACCGCGACGGACCTCAAGAGCTACGCCTCGCTGCAGGAGCGGGCCAGGGATACGTCCAAGAAGCTTCAGGAGGCCAAGGCCGCCTTCGAAGCCAAGAACAAGGACGCCAAGGACAAACCGTTCTGGTACGTCTCGGGCGACTGCGCCTGTTGACCCAGCCCAGGCAACCGCCGTTCAATTCCAAGCCGTCAGACTTCTGTCTGACGGTCTTTTTTCTTTGTCTGTGGGTGACGAGGCCAGGGCAAGGCCTCCAGAACGAAGAAAGGCCTGGGCAGAGCCCAGGCCAGTAGGTCGACCGAAGATGTCAGTCGGAACTGACCGCCGTAGCGTCAGCAGTAGTCCCAGGGCTGCTTCGACCGCGACTCGATGATTTCGTAGTCGGGGTTGCGCCACCACTTATGCAGCTGTTGCTTTTCCAGCTTTCGCCTCTGACGAGGCGGTATGGGCATCGGGCGCTCGAAGGCCTTCTCGAATGCGAAGGAGGGAAAGCCGTTATCCGAGTGGTACTTGTGGTACGCCTTTTTGAACGCGGCACCTTCCAACGGAACAAAGGGGAATGCGGCCTTGTTGGCCCATCCCAACGTCATGCCCATCCAGGTGTCGGGATGGACGTGCGTGTATTGCTTTTCAAACCGCGGGTAGCGGACTTTGTCGCTCGTGCGACGAATGGTTCTCGACAAATGTGTCTCCAGTAGTTGAGGGACACAATCGAGTCGATTTCTGTTTGTAGGCGTAGAGCGTCATGGAGTTGCTCGTAGAGACGAGCGTCGAGAATGGATTGGAGTGTATAGCGCGCCCGTTTTAGGCGGAGCCAGGGCGGAAGTTCACCGAAAGGGGTCGGACCAAGGCCGCCCTTAGGGCTTGCCGCTTGGAACGTCGACCAAGGGCCCGGCACCATGCTTGGCGCGGAGCTCGTCCAGGCTGTCCCCGACGTCAGCGACCTGGTGACGCTGTTTGGCGAAGTCCCACTTCCACACGCCAAAGCGCGGGAGTGTCGTTTCGCCCTCGCTGTTGCGCAGAAGCAGTCCAGCGCCCATGTCGGTGTAAAACGGTCCCTGGCTCATGGCTTGTGCGCCGATAGATGTTGCGCAAGTGCGTCGAGCGCACGCTTCATGCTGGCGCCCTTCAAGGCAACCATTTGCGGGTCGGACTGCTTGCGACAATTCCGATGAAGCTGTGCCAGCGTCATGTGCGAATAGTCGGGATACTCGTAGCCCGGATAGAACAGCGCCATGGCGCTGGCCAGCCTTGGCTCCTGGTCGTACAGGTCGGCTACCCGAATTTCGGTGCTCTTGATGCTGTCGAGGAATTCCAGGGCTTCCCGAAGGGCCTTACTCTCTGCGACGGCGGATGCGAACGCAGCCAAACGGTGTTCAGGAGTGGGTTCCATGGGGTCGCTTCTAGTTCTGGTAATACAACAATTATAGCGCTTCGAGCTTCAAGCCTCAAGGGGCTACCGCAAGGAAAAGCCTCCCACCCTTTGGGTGAGAGGCCAATGAAATCAGGCTAGACCGAGACCTGGCAGTGCAGCGCCTTCACGCGCATCGCCCAGCCGTGGAGCCCTTCTGGAGTGCCGTCGTATTTTTCGAAGCGGATGAATTTGCTACCAAACTCGTGGCTGGAGATTTGGCCAAAGCTGTTGCGGGCCAGTTGTACCCGTTGTTCGCCAGCATCCAGCAGCAACACCGAGAAACGCGTCTCTCCCGCAAGGGCTTGCGGGCCCCACTGGCTCTGACGAAACTTCGTTGCGTCATCGTTGGAGTACGCCATCGTCACGAAGAAGTGCCAAGTGCAGCCGGGTTCAACGGGTTGGCCGAAATACTCCGTCTTGCCCAGGTAGTGTTCGAGCCATCCTCGCTCAGAGAAATACAGGGAGCAGGCTCGTTCGTACGCAGTTTCTTGTGCCAACTTCAACGCGGCAGCCTGGCGTTGCAGAAAAGCGGTGGGCCAACGAGTGTGCCGCAGCATCTCAAGATGGCCCGGTTCGTAGTACAGGTTGCAAAGCGTACGCTGCATCTGTCCCAGAGAACTTCGCTTGTGAGCCTCTGGATAGAACAGTCGAGACATGGCCGGAGTCTTGAGACCCTTAGCGGCTTGCAGGGACTCTTCGAGGGTAAAGGAAGGCATGGAGATTTTCAGATGAGTTGACCTGCAGGGTGTAGCCACGACACGTGAGTTCTGCGCAGATACACGTCGCTCCCAAAGGAAGAGACCGCGCCAAAACATGACGCGGTCTCGAAATGAGTCACGATTGGAGCCAAAGACACCGAGGTGCTTTGGTCTTGTTTACTCAGCGACGCCAACCCATCCCGTAGTTGGAGGTGTGGTCAGCCAAGTCCTTCAGGAAGCCCACTGGCTTGCCCAGGTCTTCGCAGCGACGAGGAACAGGAACCTCCCCTTCGTCGACGCGGGCCGCAACGTAATCTGCGCCCGTCCAGTCCGACAGCTCGACCACCCAGCAATCTGCGACGTAGGCCGTCTTGGACGTCTCCACCGGAATACTCAGGGTTTGGCCATCGAAGTAGACAACAGCGCCCACGAAGTGGTTGCTTGCCAGAAGATTTCGAACGTCGAACGGAATGGGCAACAGCCCCTCAATCGTCGGCCCGGCTTCTTCCAGCGTGAGGCGAGTCTGCGCAATGCGCTCGAGCGCGCGCTGAGCTTGTGCCTGCCTTCGCTCCAACAGTGCCGGGGCCTTGTCCTTGAGGAGCGCCAAAGCGATGAACGGATACGCCCTCGCAGCACTCAAAAGTTGTTCACGCTTGGGCGTTCCCTGGGTCACGCGGGTCAGGGGCGCAAGAAGCGCCAATGCTTCCGCGGGAACGGTCTCGTCGGACAGCAGTGCGACCGCGGCTTCTTCGCTGAGGACCGCCGAAAGCGCTTGAGCCCGGTCCGCATACTCATCGTAGAGCAGGTGAAAGCCGACATCCCAACGGTTGTGCTGGTGCAGCTGGGAACTCATGATGATGGCTGATTTCATAGTGACATTCTCGGTTGATTGGCCTAGCTCGGTATAGCAAACGTCGCTGGTGCCCTCGACCCCAGTCTGAGACTTGCAAAGAAACAGCCCACGACAAAGACCAGGAGACGCAGCCGGAGGTTGCCCATGCTCTATACGAGAGTCAGGTCCCTCAATCTAGCAAAGGTTTCACATGTCCACTCAGACCGCTCCCCACTTCAAGTTCGTTTGGCGCACGCTCGCAGCTCCGCATGACTGGCACACTTTCACGACGCAAGCAGTCAACCCCAAGACGGCCTTCGCCGCGCTGTGCGAACACATCGAAGCCATGCACGAGCTCCCGCTCGAGTTCGCGGTCGTCGACCACGAGTTCTTCACGCACACCAGCGTGGACGCGGCCGGCGAGCTGGACATGCAGACGTGCCGGCTCCTGAGCCTGCGCGACTACCTCCAGCCGTTCCACTACCAGTACGGCTCACTCGTCTACGCTCCCGACGCGGACGAATGGGACACCCTCGTTGCCCACGTGCAGCAAGCGACCGCCGCTCAGCCCGCGTTCGCATAAGGCCACCGCCTGACTTCACAAGCCCTGCTCCTAACGGACAGGGCTTACTCTTTGCCGACAAGAAATGGGCGCCCAACAAGGGCGCCCAAAATGAGGTATCAGGGGTGGCTCGTAAGCCCAGAGTTACTCGACCCAGAACTCCAGCTCGATGAGCCCGTTGTCCCGAACACGCCAGCATCGCGCCGCCGTGTCATAGAAAACGTCCTCGACCATATCGCCGTCGTCGGGTCTTTCCAAGCGAACCCGAACCCAGGAGTCGTCGATGTCGTCCGGTACTTCGGCGCCAAGGTGAATTTCACCTGTGCTGAGGTCGACCTTGGCATCGCAACTGTCGCCATCTTCGTCGGGATAGACCCAAGCGAAGAGCACGTCCAGCAACTCTTCGGTCTGCGTGCCTTGCGGCTCGACCAGTGCAGTCGGTACGCTCAGAGACTCGGTCGCTTGGACGACGTTCCATGGCTTGCCGTGGTTGGCGCGCGAAATGGCCTCCAGGCTCTGGGTTCGAGAAATCGGCACGCTCTGACTCTGCAGGTAAGCGGCCAAGCGTTGAGCCTGGTCCTTCACGTGCTGGGTGTGAGCGTTCTTCGTCGTGGTCTTTTGGGATTGCTTCATGATGTCTGTTCCAATCGATAGATTGGCCCCCTTACAGGTGAAGACGAGTTGGACGCGTTGCTCGCCAGGCCAATCGATAGATTGGTTGACGGTAGCGGTTGACACTCCTCGAAGAGGAGGCGGTCGGATTTGCCATGCTGCGGAAAATTGCAGTTGCGTCCTGCGGGGCCGACCTGCCCTGAAATAGTTCCTGAACGCAGTATAGACAGAGACCCGGCCAACGGCACCAAAGTGTGCCGCGACGCCTGATGGCAGAGCGCTCCCCATAAGGAAAGCCTGCCCGTCAAATTGACGTGCAGGCTTGAAGGAGAGCGTTGTTCAGGAACTCACTTGCGGAGTCAACCTCGCGCGGGCCATTGCGTACAACAAGCAACGGACTTGAGAGTCGTGCAGGGTGCTTGCGTAGCGCATGCTGACTTGCGCAACCCAGTCGAGGTCGCTGAAGTCGCAGCACTCGGCTTCGTACTCTGCAACCAGCTGGTCGATGGGCGTGTTGCGCACATGAATCCATTCCGGCGCGTGTTCGAAGTCCCGGTCGAACTGTGTGCTCGAGACGACCAGCTCGAAAGAGTGGGTCGGCCGCAACGCTTCGTAGTCGCCCATGTACTTGGGCGCAACGTCGCCACTCAGGGCGGACACCAGGGTGTGGGGCTGCGTCAGAATGCGGTAGCTCGTTCCGTCCAGGCCCATCGGCGGCTGGTGCGTGCCAAGCGCACCGTTTTCCAGCACATAAAGGTCGCCGGTGGCGAGATGTCGAAAGACTTTTTGCATGTTGAATTGTCCGAAGACAGAAATTTATAGGCCTATCCGGTGTAGTCACGCTCCAAAACCATTGACCGGCAGGCACCCCGGTCTCTTGCGCCCGCCGGGTCGAGGGCTTCCAAAGGAAGCCGGCCCTGTGAGTAGTGGACTCACAGGGCCGGCTGAACAATCAGAGAAACCTACTTATGGTTGAGCGGCATGGCTCAAACGTCTATTCGACGAACGCCGTCTTCATTGCGCAACTCGAAAATGTTGGCGTTGTCGAAGTCCGGAAAGGCGCCTACCACCCAGCCCAGGTCGTACATCTGCTCATAGTGCGAGCGAGTCGTGTACGCGTCGGTCAGGTGATGGAGCCCGATACCACACCGCTTGAGCCGGGGCTGCGTAACGCCGATGTATCGTTCCGAAGGCATCCAACCCCCGCCGCACAGCACGATGAGCAGTTCAGGCATCCAAGTGCCCTCAGCCTTCGCAGCAGCCCACTGGACGCCCAAGTCTGCCAGCAACAATCGGCTCAGCTCTTCGTCGCCTCCACGTGACAGGTTCAGAAAAACGCTCTGATTCTTGCGAAGCAATTCGAAGACGTCGATGGGCTCTTGTTTCTTGCCGTGACCCGCGTCCCTACCGAAACTAAGGTTATGGGACAGGCCGCATCCAAACTGCGTCTCCTTGCGTAGCTGTGCGAGAGTGTCCTCGCTGGTGCCCAGCTGGGCCGCAGTCGCCCACGACTCGTCGATAGCCGCCTGGCTCAACAGCGGAAAGGATAGCTCCTCGCCTTGCTCGCGCAGTCGAGTCGCCAGTGTTTCCAGGAACGCTTTCTGCGGGCCATCCGTCGACTTGGACTTCCCGAAGCGCACTTCGTAATAGTCCAGGAGGTCCTCGATGGGCGCTGCCTTGAGCGGGTTCAGCGGCAGCAGATGGGCGAGCCCGTACGTGTCAAAGCGACTGGCCCGAAAAACGGGCTTGTACGGTTCGTCGAACCAGGCATCGACCTCTTGGTGCAGCTTGCTTTCCTGGCGATAGTCGATGAAGAGCGTGACGCCATCGCGGTGCTGATGGTTGCGAACGATTTGCTCGGTGATTTGCCAGGAGCGCTCGCGCTGGGCCTGGCCCGAGGCAGGGTAGGCGTATTGCAGGTGCAAACGCGACATCATTTGCAGCGTCTGGTTGCGCGGAGGCGAGCCGAACAGAAAGTTCGATATTTCTTGGTGTACGGTTTGCATGGGTTCTCAAGGTAGAGGTTAAAGGTCCTACTCACGTGTAGCGCCGCCGCCCCGTCGCCCGGGCATCTCGACTGCTCCAGGGGTTGGCGCTACACCCCCTATGCGAATCGCTCTCCTCTCCAACATCCCCCTGGACGACCACCCAGAACGGGTGGGCGAAGTGACCGACAGCTGTCGGCGCCGCGGCTGGGCGGTCGTAGCGGCTAGACGCTACCAAATCTTGGTAGATGTGCCCGACCACCTCCGTCCGGTAGAGCTCGAAGCAGCCTTTCCTGCCTTCGAGGTCGCGACCGCCCTGCGCTCCAATGACGACTCTGCGCTGAGCCTCTTGCTGAAAATGCAAGCGGTAACGGCAACAAAAAGCGGGCCGAAGTCACACTGAAGCCGGATTTGGACTGTGCCGGGCTTCGGCGCAAAGCATTGTTTCGAGTTATCGTCCGCGCTTGACCTGCACCAGGAAGGCTCACCGCCTGCCCGGTGCTATACGAGCGACTTTACTCGGGACACGCCATGCGCACTCCTATCTTTGCCGCACTGCCCTCTGCGGGTCGACCCACCACGAGGCGTCTCGCACGCGCTCTAGCCTTGCCCTTGGTTCTTGGGCTCGGAGCCTGCGCCAGCTACGGCCCTGCGGCGCCGACGCCGCAGGCCGATGGCACGCTGGAATGGACCCAGGAGGCCGGCCTTTGTCTCGGCGTGGTTGCAGACCCTGTCTGCATGGAGCACAAGGTCGTGGCTGCCGTCCGTGAGAAGGCGCAGAACTACTGCGCGGGCCAAGCCAACACACCCAAGCTGCAAGAAATTGCCGTCAATACCGGCCAAGGCTGGGTAGGTGGCAATGCGAGCAGCCTCTACGAGCACGGCGGCGCCACCGTCTCGGTACGTTACCGGTTCCGCTGCTCTGCCTGACCTGGAGCCGCGCCCGCAGCGGGTCTGTAATAAACGCGACCGCTATACGCGGGATGGCGGGGCAGCTCCTGAGTTGTCCGCGTCGTCTTTCTAGCCCAGCGGTCGCCTGGTACCAATCCCCGTGGTTGGGCCCTGCCTCCCAACGCGGTGAGACGCATAAAACGCCAGCGGGGTAGATGACGCCAAAGACCCTGTCCCTGCGTGGGCCGGCGCGCGGGGTCTCAGCTTACCGGCCAAGACAAAGGAGCCCTCGACTACGGTAGTCGAGGGTTCTTGCTTTTGGCTACTTGGACTTGAGCGGCCGCCTGCGAAGCCTGGCCAAGGAGCGGCGGCGCTGCCGCTCGGATGACCTCAGCCGGATACAGGCGTCTTCAACCGTTCGAGGTTGCGCAAGTTCCGCTCAATGCGGATGCCGATGGACAAGAACACAATCACCAGGAAAGCGCCGAACGCACCCCCTGCATAGTAGATGCTTTGTTGAGCCTGTGCCTTTGTTGCCAAGTACTGCTCTTGTTGCTGCGTCGCAATCTTGCGCTTGGCGTCTACCGAGTCAGAGAACTGCGAGTCGAAGTTCGAGAGGAAACCTTCGAACACCTGCTTGACCGACGTCTGTTGGACCAGCTCGGCCATTTGAGAGTCTTGCGCCAAGTGCTCCATGGCGTCGGCCAACTGGCTCGCGTAATCCTTGGTCAGCCCGTCCTTATCCCAAATCTCGGCTCGTTTCTTCAAATACGCGATGAACTGGTCGGCATGCACCGAATGTTCGCCATGCGATACCGAACTGACGAACGTGTCGGCAGCCTTTGCGGCTCGCTGGTAGAACACCAGGTTCGGGTCAGCTGCCGTGGGTAGCGTGCCGTCTGCAGAGGCCGCATCACCGACTTGCGCGTCGGAGGCCTTGGCCGCTTCTGTCACTGCCTTCTTCAGGTCGCTGAAGACGACCTTGGGTGTCGGCTGCGTCACCACCGGTTCGCTCTTGAGGCCCTTGACCGCATTCAGCGAACACAGAACCACGGCGACCAACATCAGCCCCGCTGCAACGATGACGACCAATCGCAAGATGGTCAGGAACAGGTTCTCGAGCCTTTGTAGCATAGACAGTCTCACTCCTCGAATTGGCTTCGTATCGTTGATGAGGCCGGGTGTGTGCAAGCGAAGCTATGTTGCCGCCCGGTGCCGACGGAACTCACTAACTGATGAGTTAGCCGCGGACCTGCGCATCATAGGGAATGCCAACGTAATTCTCCAGCGATAACGACAAATTACGTCACGAAAAACGCGGGGCGTACAAAGCAAACTGCCCTGACCACGCTAGCTGCGTGCAATCAGGGCAATCGAAAAGCAAAGAACGAGCGCCGCTGACGCAACTCAGCCAAATCCTGCGGCACCGCGCTCATCGCCTTCGGGGTCGAGGGCAAAAGCTGGCTCCGGAACAAAATGGTCGAGAACCGCCCCCACCAACCGGCTCAGCGACTTGTCGGTCTGCGCAATCCATCCGACAAAGCGGTGCGGCCAAACCGAACACAGCTCCGGACTGGCCAAAAACAGCTTGAACGGCTCCTCGCGTGTTTTCACCAACAGCGGCAAAAGCTCTTCGTTGATGAGCCCCGCCGCCTCAGCTTCACGACCCGCCAAGATTTTGGCAATGATGTCGTCCACCATGCGCGCTTCGCGGGCGAGGGGGAAATCCACATGAGGCATCAGCCGGTCGCGCAAGTACGGGTATGTCGTGCTCGGAGCCAGGACGAGCCAAGGACTGTCCATTTCGAGACAGGCTCGCTCCGTGATGTCCCACAAGGTCATCGTCGGCAACGCAGTCGCTTGGCATAGGCGAGGCAGCACCGCCTGAAAGCAAGTGCTCGGAAAAACGATGAGCTCAGCGCCCCACTTTTCCGCGAAGCGCACACGTTCCAACAAGGCGTGGAACGCCACTTCCTCGTCTTCCAGCCCGGCAGCGCTTAGGCCGGGAACACTTGCGCTCAAGTGCAACACGTCCGGCAAGTCGCCCGCGTTCTGAACGCCGACCCAGGGGGTCTCCTCGTAGAAGCGCAGGAGTAATGATTGAAAATGGGCACCGGCCAAGGAGCTTTCGCCGCCAAGAACCGCCACGCGAGGGCGAGAAAGATTGGTCATCGTCCGTCTAGCCAACGGCCGACAAGGGACTGCGGTCGCGGCTTGTAGCTTACTGGGGGCAGCCCACCGCAGAGCTCGCCTTGGAGACATTCGGAATGTCTACCGGGCCGCCTTCGGTGGTGAGTCGGGTCACGGACGCGGACTGAACTTCCTCCACGCAGTGGTCACCGTGGCGCACGATGCGCTGGCCGACCCAGTAGCGTTCGTATGTCGGGTGCGACGGGTTGACTTGCTTGGACTGCGCAACAAGGTACTCGTGCGAGGTGTAGTGCGCCTGCACGACCTCGTCGCCGGCAGCGGTGGCGGCAAGCGCGTCGCCTTGCGTTGCGAACACAGACCCGGCGAATGCCAACGCTGGGGCTAGTACCAAGAAGGTCCGAAGCCCGAAAAGAGGAGCAGTCATGACAGTCAGTCAACCTCGAAAAGATGAGCCAGCGATGCCGGGATGAATAACCAAATTATAGAGGTTTACGGTAGCATATGTAATCGTGAATCGAAGCGACTTATTGGCGAAAATTCCTAAAAGTTGCATGCAGGGCCCTCCGGATAAAGAACTAGGCTAGACGGACGACGCCCACCTGACCGGTTCAGCTCCATGCCTGCACAGTGCTTTCGTCGCCTCCACGTCCAACGCGGCCTTGCCACGGCTGCCCTGCTGGCGATGACCGGCCTGGCCGTCCCCGCCCTTGCAACTCCGGCAGAGCTGGCTTCTCCCGGGGCACTGGCCTCCCCTGCCGAGTTGCCCCGTGAAGACCCTTGCTCAAATGAGCCCGCAGAGTACCTGGCGCCACAAACCGTGCAACCGCTCGAAGGCAAGCTCAAAGGGCAGCTGAGCGTGACGTGGGCCTTCGATACAGGCTCGTGCACGCATGGTCGGCTCACGGTCCACGACCCGAGGCAACGAACACTGCAAGTCATTGAAGCGGATGTTGACCTGACGTACGCCCAGGTCGAGCTGGAATTCCAAGACGTCAATGGCGACGGCTATGAAGATTTGGTGTTCTACGACGCGCAGACAGGCACGGCCGGCGCGACACGGGGAGCTGACGTGTATCTGTGGTCCCCAAAGCTTGAACAGTTCGTTCAAAGCCAGACACTCTCCCAAGCGGGCCTGCTCACACCCAGTCGGCGTAAGGGCTGCGTGGACGTCTCGGTAAAGTGCTCGCCCATGTCCTGGCATCAGCGCACGATGTGCTTCAACCTCGGACAAGGCCTCTGGCACGTCGTTGCTGACGACAACTGTCCGGCGCCCGACCAGTGAGCCCTCGACCGTAGTAGCCGCGGATGTTCGAACGGCTGGCCGGTTACTTGGACTCAGCCCTTGGCTTTGCCGGGCCGTCCCCGCTTCACGAGCCCACACCCGCTGCGCTAGCACGCCACTAGGAAGCTCGACGGAAAGCGCCATGACCAGGACACGGTATGCAGATGCCCGGAGACTTGCGTACGGCTCGGATAGCTTGGCCGATGTCTTCGACAGCGGGAATAGAGCGCGTCCTGATTATTCCTAGGATTGTAGGAATTCCAGCGCTCGGAGGCAATCCTCGATGGATTATTCCTACAATCCTAGGAATAATCGGCTCTCCAGTCGGCTCGCAACCCCATGGAGGATGCGCACCTCTGCCGACTTTCAACGTTGAAACCATGGGTTGGTGGCATAATCGTCGCCCGACCATTCGCTGTGTTGCGCATGCCCTCCGAACCGACTTCCGCGCACTGCCCGGCTGGCTATCTCTACGAAAGCCTGCACGACCTTCTGCATCGATTTTGGGACCAACAGGCACTGTCAGAGGCCGAACAAGGAACACTCCGCGCCTTGCACAGTCAATGGCTCACCACGTCTTCACACCAGAGCGCGGCTGCCTGCCGGCGCCAGGCTTGCCGGTTTTGGAAGGCTCGCGATGACTGGATTGCCCACCTGGGCTACCGAGACTTCGGTGACTTGTTGGGTCGCTACCCTGTGCCAGCAGACAAGCCCTTGCAACCCCCCAAGCGACTCGATGCACTTGACGCCATGCGACTGGACTGGGCTCGCCGGCCAGGCCATCTGAATACGTGAACAACGAGACTTGAGAACCATCCCGAGTCCGCTGTACGCTATACGGGGCAGGACAACTACCTCGAACGTCATCATGACTCCTCAGAATCCAACCATCGTCATCATGCCTGCGCAGAATTCGACCAACCCGTCTGCCCCGCTCCCGCTGCCCGGCGGCTTCGTCATCCCCGAAGACCCCGTCGTGCCCGTTGCGGCTCGGCAGCAATATCGCGAGGTCGGCACTTCCACCCGGGTGGAAGTCTTGGGCGTCATCGACGGTGCTGTGCATTTCGTCGACCTGCACTATGGAGACGGCAACAACCTCCCGATGGCCGAGTTCCTCAGCGGATTTCGCTTGCTCACAGCCTAACCGCCCACCGCCCGCACCCCTTCAAAGCGCCGACTTCGGCGCTTTTTTCTTTTTTCGCGATGGGCGGGCTGCACTCCTCTCAAAACGACTCGTGCCGCCAGGCTGGGTTCTGGGCTTGAAGCCCTTCGCCCTCGTCAGGGCCGATGGGTCGCAGCGTCGGCTTGGGAGCCGTCGCATCGGTCACCGCGTGCTTGTCCACCAGCGTGAACCTCACGTCCTCCTTGGCCGTGAAGGGCAACAGCACCGGCACTCCCGGCTTCAGCGAGACGTCATCGGAGATAGAGTGCGTCGCGGTGTCGGGAATATGCCCGGGGCCATACCCTGGGATGACCAACGTCTTGTCCGAGACAAGGGACCTGTTCTCCAGTTGGAGATGCAAAACGACCCCGCTGCTGGTCGGCTCGATGCCCGCCGTGGCCGTCGTGCCGTATTGCGTTGTCGTCATGTCGCACTTCGTCTTTCCATCCGAACGTGTTGTGCAGCCGGAAAAGGATGGCTCCTCTTTCAAGGCTGAGTACGTTACCGACTGGGAGCCGGTCAAGGTCAACTCGAACGGCGACGGCAAGCCGTCGTCGATGGACGTGGCATGGTCCGCCGTGACGCCGTCCACCACCGCCATCCGAATGCCTCTGGTGGAAACCTCTTGGAGGTAGGCATAGCTGCTGTGGCCCTGCGTTGCCGCGGCGGTCTCTTTGGCAACAAACTCGACCTTGATGGTTGTTGTCGTCAGGTCGCCCGTTACGGCGCTCGACCGCACCGCACCTGCCGCATAGGCAGACGCTCCGCCCGAGAGGGCCAGTGTGGCGAGGACAGACAAGAGGGCACGGTTGGCGAAGGAAGTCATGCTGTTCGGTAACGGGTGGCACTCCGTGGTGTAGCAGCCCGATTTAGCTAGCGCGCAGAAACTAAAACCGGCGGCTACACGAGGCTTCGCCTCCCCGGAACCTAGCCATGGCTGCCATCCGCACCGCTCTCTTCGTTGCCGTCTCACTTGTGTCGCTGACATTGCTAACCGCGTGCAGCCCTACGCCCCAGGAACAGGCGGCCACCCAGCGACTTCTGGCCACGACGCAAGCTCGTGCGCAGGTGGCTCTGAGAACCTGGAGCGCTCGCGAAGGAGGTGCAAACGACGGCACACTACGAACAACGCTACTGTACGACGGAGGAACTGCAGACGTTTTGCTCAGCACCAAGCCCCAGGTACACCCAGACGACGACTGGGCCAGCTCCGACCTGCTGGGACGCACCGCGCACGGGCGGTATTTTTACTTGCGTTTCGGCACCAATCTCGAACACCCCCTCGAGTGCACCGGCGCGAACCTGTGTGGGTCGTTCGACTCGTTCCGCCCCCTTAGCGAACAAGAAGCGCAGTTGTGGGTCTTTCAGAATCCGCAGTTCACCGATGTGGACTTTGAACGCATCTTTGGCAAGAAGCCACCGGCGCACGAACGACCGGCCTGAGAGGACAGGCTGAGCGAGCGGTACCCGCTCGCTACGGGTGCCGCTTCACGCCTTCGGCCGAAACCGACGAGTCTTGTTGACCTCGTAGAAGCCTTCGAACTGAGCATCTGCAATCACTTCGTCTGCTGCCGGCTCCACCTTCTCGAACACCTGGAAAGCATCGAACCTGCGGTCGTCCGCAGGGTGTCGGATACTGTCGAGTTGCGTCTCGCCCAGCTTCGTGCGCGGGTAGAAAAACGCCTGAGCCAGGGCGTGCCACCGAGCGACGTCCGCATTTCGGCTGAAGCCGCGGTAGTAAGCTCCGTGCTCTAGCACGTCCTTGTGCAGGAGCCGGCCCTGCGCGTAGGCTTGCGTTATCTCATCATCAGTATGCAAGGGAGTCATGATGGCTGGGCTGGTTATAGTTGCGTATGTAGCCGAAACGCAAGCAATCACGCTTGGTCAGCATCGGGCAGCAGGCGATGGTCGAACACCAGCATCGCGGCGTCTACCCTGCCTTGGGCATCATGACGAACTCGCACTGAATAGCTGCCGTCACCGCGCATAGTTTGACTGTTCGCACCCCGTCCGTCTAGCGTGACGTTGACGGGAAAGATGAGGTCGCTCTCGTAATCTTCAACCTTGCATTCGATGGCATCGCAGCAACCCCGGTACCAAGTACGCGGCTCGTGCTCATGTTGGCGTGCCTCTCGGGGATAGGTCGACAACTGGAAGAAGCCGCACATGCCGCTATCCACGCCCGCATATCCAAGGTGTTCATAGGCAGCAACGTCGGCCATATCGGGCAAAGCTGCGCCGTCCAGAGTCACGCAGAGAACCGCCACGCCAAAGCCATTGTGCGCATCGGAAAGACGAGCGTGGGCTGTCCAGGTGCCTACGGGAGCCGCAAAGCGAACGCCTTGTTGCATGGCATCCGCATAGCAAGGGTCGATGGCCACCATTTCAGGCGTCTGCAGCTCGAAGCTGCCCACGAGGTGAACTCTCGCGGACTGGCCGGGGATGGCCTTTTCATCGGCGTAGTCCACGCCGTCGACGCAAAAAGTGAGCACCTGATGCTCCGGCCGACCCTTGAATTCATCCACAAGTTCGCCGAAGCGCAAATAGTTGCGACGCCAAAAGCGGAGGAAATGCCGCCACGCAGCGAGCGGGACTTCGAACGTCGCAGAGACCTCTCTTTCCAACACGGCCTCAACGACCTCGGAGTCCAAGGTGGTTCCTGGGTAGCCTGTTCGGAACGCGTACTCCAGCTGGCGCTGAAAAGCTCTATGTGGGGCCGGAACGGTCAGGCGCAGGCAGCTGGGCGTAAACTCAAGAGTGAGACGCATCCGCGTGCCGTGGGTTTAGCGAAGGAACCAAGAGGGAGGGCGCTCAGCCGATGCTGAAGCTTGCCATCTGGCGCAGGCACTCCGGCTTAATGGCGCGAGTCCACTTGCCATCCACCCACTGATACCAGGTCTCGAACTCGTCGTTGTGCGGCGGCCCCGGATGAATGCCTTCCGGCAACCCTTCGACCACCGCCCAGGTGTACAGACACTCGTGCAGGTCGCACGCATTGCGCTCCACGGCAGCTTCCGCCTTGGCGCGGTCGGCGTAATAGCCAAAGCACTGCGAAGAACCCGTCTCGCCGTTGCTCTGTTCGTTGTCGAAAAACCGACGGGTCGATTCCATCCAGCGGTCGTCGAAGCAGGTGATGAAATAGTTCATGACAGCATTATATCGTACTTTTTACAGTAGCAGGTGACTTCGGAAGCCGATACACTCCAGGTTTGGCACCCCGCTCCGGACGGCTACGAACCTGTTGGTCGTCGAGATGTCTTGTCCGCGAGAGCCAGGGCGGCATACCGCTCTTCGCTACACCTCGCAGGCCAACCACGAAAGTACATAGATGAGTCTGCAATCTCTCGCCTCGACGGGAACTTCGCGTCAAGCGAACCCTCGACCTGGCCAAGGGTCCACACAGGCGCCCACCCAAGTTCAAGCAGCCAATGTCGACGCCGTCGCCCGAAAGCTGAAGTTTGCCCAACTGCGCGCTTACACCAAGCCACTGCGAGGCCTGGGTCTGTTGCTGCGCTCACGCGACTACAGCATGCCCCTGGCGAAAAAGCTGGTCAAGGAGCTTGAAGTCGCCGACTTCGGGCTCTTCCTGCACTCGGACTTCGACGACGAGTGCCAACGCTACCACCTGGCTTGGATGCACGCCTTGCGCGAGTCGCTGGGTCTGCCCGATGAAAAGGGTGTTCTGTCCGAAATGTCGTACCTCTTTTTTAGCAACGTCGGCGCCCACACTGACGGCACGTACAAAGTCGACGTCCCCGGCAGCCCGTACTTTGGCGAAGAACTGCTGTTTCTGAACATCCAGCTTGCCGGTTCCGGCCGCCTGCTGGTGGGTGAGCCGGGCCACGAAGTCGAGCACCCGATTGGCGTTGGCCAGGTCTACCTCTTTGACCCGGAAGTGCGCCATGCGTGGGTGTCGACGTCCAAGGGCATGAACCGAGCTATCGCGTTCGGCGTACCCAAGCGGTTCGCAGCCCACCTGCTGCGTCATCGTTCGCAGCCCGACTGGGTGCAGTGCTGATTGAGCGCTGACTCAGTGCTAAGCTGTCGCAAAATGTCGAGCAACTGTCGAGCAACTGCCGAGCACTAGCACGACATAACTGCCAACAGGAAGGTCATGGAACTCTCGGACACCTTCGATTTCACGCTCAGAGGCCAACCTGCCAAGATGGTGGTGATGCGCAACAGCGGCATGTGCTGGGGCCGCATCTTCAGCGATGGCAGGACGCCCGAGGACATCGCCGTGAACAAGGATTGGTACGACTATCCGGATGCCGAGGCCGCCCAAGCGCTCATCCGCGCAGCACGTCGTCGCAAACAGTTACCCCGCCCCTCGCATTGAGCGACCTCACAGCTCAAGCTCTTCAGCCGCCTAGTTTCGACTAGGCGGCTTTTCCATAGGCGATTTGCGCGAACAAAGCGCCAAAGAGAAGAGCCCCGTCCGAAGAAGGGGCTCTGAAGGTTTTGTGCATGCAGTGGGAAACGTCATGCACGGCGTCAGCTTAGAGGGCCTCGACCAGTTCTCGCATTGCATCGCGAGCTCGCGCGGCGCCCCGCTTGGCATCCTCGAACGCCTGGTCCGCGCGCACGACGTTCTGATGCAGGTCGAGGAGGGACCGTCGGTCGCTCTCGAAGATGACATTCCACGGGAAGACGGCGTCATCTGCGAAATAACCGGCAGCCACGATGCGATTGACCGTGTGGTCATCGCGGCGGGCATCATGGAGATTGTCCAGGATGTCCTCCGGATTCGTGGTCGTGTCAACGCTGCGGCTACGGTAGTACCAGAACGGCCTGTCGTGCGTGACCAGGGTACAGCCTTCGGCATGCGGGGCCGCGTCGGCGAAGACGAAACCAAGAGCCTTGAGTTGGGCAACGGTGCGGTTCATGAGGTGTCCTTGTTCAAAAAGTGATTGTTCTGCGGCTGTATAGCGACCTCATCAAGGTCAACGGAGGCTGGCTTCCTCTCAAACCCATGACGTCCTTTGCTTTGCGGCCGTGAAGTGCTCTCTATACAGCGCATAGGCCACTACTCGACTACCCATGCACAACGATACTGCCGACACCGTCATTGACCGCAAGACGGTCTTGACTCCCCAGAACGCTCCAAACCACGACACCGTTGGCTACGTGTTCACCTTCTGTGGACACCTCTATTTCTGCGACAGCTACGACCCTCGTCTCGGCTACTGGATGACCAACGTCCTGGACGAGGGTGACCGCCGCAACGTGTCCGAACGAGCCATCGGCCGGACGTACCACGCGCTGCGCATGCCACAAATCAAGGTCTCTGACGACTACGCGACCTACTGGGCCGTTCACGTCCGTGAACCGATGACGTGGGAGCATCCGCAGAAAGTCATGCTCGATGACTCAAAGGTGCACGACTGGCATCAGGTGCTCTTCTTCGACGAGTTCGATGCGATGCGTTTTGGACGCAAGCTAGCAGAAGCGGCAGCTCTCCCACCCATGAAACGCCAGGTCATCACTCAAGGGAAGTAGCCCTCCCGGAGCACTCCGCCCTCTTCCACGCGCCCACCCCGGGCGCGTTCTTTTTGGCGCTTTGCCCGTTAACCGATGCCACAATCAACGGCCGAGCCCCAAGGTCAGCAGCGGTCTACGGCGCGAAACCACCTGAAATGGTTCTCCAGGTAGTACGTCGCGACGTCGTGAAAGCGGCCCCCTATCGCTATACCTCCGTTTAACGAGGACAACCTACATGACCAATTCCAAGGTACCGCAAAGTCCGACTGGCCGCCTGAGCCAATCCGAACCGGAGCCGCAGTTCTTCCCGGGAACTCCGCAGGCTCTGGCGCAATCTCGCAAACTGAAGCAAGCTCGCGCAGCCCGAGGAGCCGATGCCTTCATCGACCTGGACTACAGCCATCTCGAAATGCGAGCGGTCGCAGCAACTTTGCAGCCCGAGAAGTAACGCCAGGCGCTGTACCGTACCACTGACTCGATTCCATCAAACGCCCTCTCTTGACTAGCCGGTCACGGGAGGGCGTTTCTTCATTCAGGCCCAGGTCCAGCGACTGCAACCGTTGCATTCCATATGTTCTTTCGCTACACCTCGAAGGACAACATGAAGCTAATCAAATGACAACGACACTCGAGACCTTTCGTCACGAAGCGGCACAGGCTCTCCTGGACCCGTGGAATACGGCAGGCCCGGAGCCTCGCCCCTCGCCCGGACTGCCTGCGAACATCGCCACATCTTGCGACCTCGCAGGTCTGGCCATGCGGTGGGCGAACGTCAAGGCATTTCTGGGCCCCCTCCGTCGCGCGCAAGCGATTTCCGCTCGCCTGCTGCGAGAGTCTGGATTTTGCGGCCAAGGAGAAGTTTTCTCTTCGGCAGAGGCCCTCTTGGGCCACATGGTGTTCCGCGCGCGCAGCGAATGGAGACACCCTGACATCGAGCGCCCCGTTTTGGTCGAGACGACCCTGACGCTTTGGTACGAAGGCGTCCTCAACGGAACAACCACCTTCCAGCTGGAACTGCTCGACGATAACGCTGTCGAATGGACGGGCCTGCACTTGCTGAACGGCGACATCTCAGTGCTCTCGTTCCAAGTGAGCAGCGGCGAACGCCTGCGCCGGCCCTCGGACTGGTTCAACCACGTTTGGAAGGGTCTGAAACGACTGGACAACGACCTTCTGACGTCGCTCGCCCGAAGCATGGTCACCGACCTCGAAGACGCCTGTGCGCTCTGATAATCTCTCCGCAAGGAAATACCTCGATGACTCTTTTTGACTGGCTGGCCAGCCTGTTGTGGGTGCTTCCAACGGTTGCGCTGACCACTTGGACCTTGCTTGTGATGGCACAGGTCTATCGGCTCAAGCTGCCGGCAGAAGTTGGCTCGCATGTTGGGTTGCATCCCCTGGCCATGCGCTACGTGGCTCCGCTGCGCCGAACACCGACGGGCAAGTGGTCGCGAAATCCGCGGCACCCTGTCGCGGGACTACAGCTGACGCAACGACCGACTCCCAAAGCCGGGTTGTTATGGCTCAGCCTGGGTCTCGTACCGGGGCTGAACCTGCTGGCACCGCTTCTCGGAAGCATCCTCCTGGGCTACTTCTTCTGGGTAAGTTGGAAGTCGAGCAGGGATACCAAGCGCGTGATGGCGCAACTCAGGCAGCACAAGCCGGCACCCGACGACAAGGCCCCTTAAGCCGACGACCGGCTCAGCAATTCCTTAAAGCGTCTCGGACCCCCGAGACGCTTTTTCTTGGAGGGCACCTGCTCCAAAAGGAAATGTGGCATTCGTCGAGAACGCGCAGAATTTGGTGCGTGAACACCAGCGCGCCCGTCAGGCACTACACCGGACTCACTACACACCACGAATGCTCGCAGGCCTGCCTGGCCCCCGTACATTCAGCGTCCCTCTCACCACTCGGTGCCCTTCGGTTCTACCATGCTACGTCAAATTCTACGCCCCCTGCTTTTGAGCGTCTGTGTCACGCTCGCACTCGGCTACACTCCCACCAGCTCTGCTGGAACCGCCGTCAATTCCTTCCTGTTCGGCGCTCCAGCCCCGCTGCCCCTGATGACCCTGCAAGCCAAGACGCACGGCTTCTCGGTGGGCGCACCGACGGCGCCAAACGTCGTCTACGTGTTCTTCGACGCCCAGTGTCCGCACTGCGGCCACCTTTGGGACTTGAGCCAGCCGCAGGTGTCTGCCGGTCAGGTACGCTTCGTCTGGGTTCCCGTGGCGCGCCTGAACCCTTCCAGCCTGACGCAAGGCGCCACGCTGCTCAAGACACCTTCTGCCATGGGTGAGCACGAGCGCCTGTTGCTCAACCACCAGCATGGCATTGCCGTTGACGCGACGGCCCAAGCCAGCTACGCCCCGCAAGTCCAGGCCAACTCAGAACTGCTGAAGACCATGAACCCGGAAGGTGTCCCGTTCCTGGTGACCCAGAACGCGAAAACACAGGCCCTGGTGGCCCAGGCCGGCGTCACGGACTTGCAAGACCTCCAGAAATTCTTGGGTCTCTGAGCTCTCCAGCGGGTCAATCCACCGATGAAAAAGCTCCTCACGAGGGTCGTGAGGAGCTTATGAAATTGCGCAGCGAAGATGTGCGCGGCGGAAAAGACGTCAGTCGTCGCTGGCTTCGACAGTGGCTTCGTCCTCGCTTGGCGGGCCATCGTAGGCCAGTCCGCTGAGGACCCCTTGCAAGAACTCGCCGAGCGTCAACTCGGTAAGCTGGTACGTCGCCGTCCGCTTGCCCCATTGCGGACTTTGCATCGATTCCTCGAAGACGGGCACTTCCGTGCACACCTGGAGCGGCAGATGCAGCAGCGCACGGCAAGACGTCATCTCGAAGGAAAAGTAGCCCCGCGTCCCCGCCGTAACCGTCGGGTTCCCGTTGTCGTACTCGTCTTGCGTACGACTGAAGCCGGCACCATGGATTTGCCAGCCCTCGCCGATGTCGAGCACTCCCGTGTCGCTGTTGACCTCGAAGCTTCGGTGCAGCTCCGCGTACTCGACGCGTGCCGGGTCGATGCCGCCGCGCAATTCGTAAGGGAGGTTCTCGTCGAGGGCCTCTGCAAGCATCGGTGGCGGACATTGACGGAGGAAGACTTCGCGCAGCGTCGCATTGGCCGACAAAAGCTGAAAGACGGCACGCAACGTGATGCCCGGCTCCAATTCGACGACGTCGAACAGTCGCAGACCCGCGGACTGGGTCACGTCCGTGTGAACGGACGAAACGCCCTCGGCTGCCATCAGCCGGCCGGTCTTGGTCAAGTAAACAGTTTCCATGAGCTATGAAAGTAGAAGTTGTGCCTGTTGACGTGTAGGCAACCGAGCCTGAGCCGAAAAGTGTTCTGCGGGCCACAGGCATCCTGGCTGGCTGGCCTGCTTGCAGGCGAAGTCGCTATACGCCGTTCAAGGTCAACACATTTTTCACAAGGAACACATCATGCTTACGCTCGGCGAACAACTCAAGCAAAACATCCAACGCGAAAAGCAAGCCGCCGAAGACAGGGCCGCTGCTCTCGACCAGTGCCGCACCGAAGAAGCGCGAAGGAATTTCGCCACGGCGAAGGCCTTCTTCGACGAAGCGCGCGAGTTTTTCACGCAGGGCATCCTCCAACGCAAGGAAATCAGCACGCTCTACCTGCAAGTCGGCGGCGCCCACTTCAACCGTACCAACGACGCGCACAGCGCGTTCGCGGAGGTGCTCGGAGTCTACGACTACCGCAACGGAGACATCCGCCAAGGCCCCGCCAGCCTCTACAACCCTCGAAAGCTCGAGTCGCTTTGGCTCGAGTTCCAGAAGTGGGCCACGGAGAACGACCTGAGGGTGTTCTGGACGGAAGCATCCGACGGCGCCGGCATGGAGAGCTGGTGGGTTCTGCGCATCGAAGCGAACTAAGACCCACCCGAGGCTAGCCGCAATTCAAAAGCACCTCTCGCATTCCCAGCGAGAGGTGCCTTTCTTTGGCAGCGTCAGTTCGGCAGCTTCAGACTTGCGAACCGGGCAGCGCTGCAGCCGCCGGCAGCTTTGCCAGCGCCACCGCATGTGCCACTAGCGCCTGGTACTCGGATTCTTCGCCTTCGTGCTTGACCAAGACGGGGGTCGGCGCAATCCGCGTGCGGAAGTAGTCCGCCCATTGGAATTCCGCAAACGGGCTGGGTGTCTTGACATAGCCCCCGGCTTCGCGCACATACGCTGCCAAGCTACGGTACGGGTCGTCACGCAGCTGCTCGACATGCTTGGGGATGTCCAGGAACGACTGGCGCCGCCCTTGCTCACAATACGGATGCGCCCAATGGTTTGCGTCCATGGCTGCCCAGAACTGCTCGGGGGTCAAGGTCGACAGGTCGGCTTCGACCAGGCAGTGCACTTCTTCCACCTGGAGCTCGTGAAGGGCTCGGCCCAGGTGATGGTGGTCGATGATGAAGAGCTTGTCGTGGGGGCCCATGATGCCGGGCAGCGGGTGGTCTCCCAGGTACTCATCGAGCTTCTTGGCGCGCATCGCCTTGAACCGAGTAATCTTGTCATGCACTTCACGCAGACCCACCGTAATCTGGGTGGGGCGCAAGTGATGGAGCTTGAGAGAGACGCGACGAGCCATTTGAAATAACAGGGTGGGTAGGCGAAAACGGTGTTTGCAACAGAAGTCGCAAACCCTCTTTCGCGTATAGCCCTACCCAGTTATCCCGGAGCGGCTCGCGCTCGCTCGTCTTATGCGTTCTTCTTGCCTGCTCAGGCGTCCGTCAGCGCAAGCATGTCCCCCGCGCCATCCGGCTCCGAAGAGAAGAGGCTGTGGCCATCGGGAACGGCGGACACCACGCCCACCGCGCCGTCGTAGAACGCAGACAGGCCCACGACGACGGTGTCGTGTCCCGGATGGAGCTGGGCATTCGCCCGGTGCGTCAACTGGACGTGATGCGACATGGGCAGATTGCTTTCAAACGCGTGTTCCAGCTTTTCGTCAGTGGCTTTGCGCAGCTGCTGGTCGTCGAGCATGGCGTTGCTTGTCCAAAGGGTCATGCGAACCAGCGTCTTATCCTTCTCGGACGTCAGTGCGTTGTAGCCTTCCAGGTCGGACACGTCCGGCAGGGGCTTGGCTGCATAGTCCACGGGACACAGCTTCAGCTCTTCAAGAGAGTAGCCGTAGAGCGTGGCGTAGCGCGTTCCCTCTCGAACGTGCGCTGCGCCGTTGCAGTACATGCGAAGAACTGGTGCGGGGCTCGGCTCGAAGTAGCCGCGGAATTCGTATTCGAAACAGGGGATGCCGAGGGCGAGAAACACCAGCTCTTTGAACTCGTCGTCGCTCATCACTACCTGGAGCTTGTAGACGGCCAGGACCGCCAGGGCAGGAAGCCGCTGATTGCGCGTTTGCACGCTCTCCAGCCGTGCGACCACGCGCGACTGCAGGGCACCGAACGAGCGAAAGCCAAAACTCGTCGCGAGCGTGTTGAGCGCCTGGGTGTGCGACAGCTGCGTGCAACCGGCCACTCGCAGAACCTTGACGATGTGCTTGAGCCACTGCAGGTCGGCCAGGCTGAGGCGCTCTTGGTGGCGCACCGCGCTTTCTGCGAAGAGCGTGGACGCCGCTTTCAGCGCGTCTTCTTGCGTCGGAACGTCGAGATGCAGACCGTAGTGGAAGTCCGGCGAGAAGCGCTTGTCGTCAAAGACAAGCCCTTGCCCCGGAGTAGGCTCTGCCGCTTGGCGAAAGAGGTCGCTGGCGAACTTGGCGAAGTTGTACTGGGTGGGAAGCATCAAAGTCTCTGGTTGCGCTCAGGCGCGTATTGCGCCCGTTCGGACGGGGTAAGGGGCTGACCTCGAAAGTCCAAAGTCCTGAGCGGGTGGTCAGAAACTTTGCCAACATGACAGCGTGCCGAGCGGCAGGCTGTGCAACCCCCAATTTTCCGAGCGAGGTGAAGGCAGGGGGCATCACCGGTAGCGCTAGTTTACCCCAAAACATGCTAAGGAACTAGCACATTTTTTAACTCGCCCGTTTCGTGCATCGGGCCCCTGCCCTGTCATCCTTGCTCATGAGAAAAGCCCGTCGACCACGGACTGGGCCTGACGGGCTTTCTTAAGGGTTTCTCGTAGCGAGGTACCTCGGCGGAATGCGCGAGCCCGGCGCCAACAAATTTCAGAGGCTGTGCAGCTCCGCGCAAACTTGCCGTTGCTCGGCACTGAGGGCTGCCCTGGCGGCGTCGGATGCTTTGACATTTGCGCAAGCGACGTCGAACAGCCGCAGTTGACGGCCCGAGGCGTTCACGGCACTAACGTACGCCTTGGCAGCCTCATTGGCTTGGGTCAAGGTCTTCAATTGGGCACAGAGGCCGGGATAATGCGACAACGCGGTCAACAGCCGGTCGTCAGACGTTTCCAACCGTGCGCCCCACGCGAAGCCGACCACGGCCAACACGAGCGCGAAGATAGCCTGAGCAACCACCCATGCGTGCGCCTCGCTGTCCCACAGAAACGCAAACGAAAACAACGCCAATACACCCAATGCCAGGGCGCCGGAGCGAAGCCCGTCCGCCTGGTTGTTTTGACGAAGTGCGAGCTTGCGACGGGCCTCTGCTGCCTCGTCAGAGGAGAATTTCGATTCCAAGGCATGGCCTCGTACCAGGAGGTTGTAGGCCTCGTCGCTGTCGTCGGCGAGGACAACGTAAGGAATAGGAGAATGCACAGGCGCTGGCCCATTGGTTGCCTCCACAGGGGTGGCGGATGCCGAAGCGGATAGCAAAGCTGAGGCGGGGGCGGTTGTGGTCATGGCAAAACCCTGAAAGCTACGGGATGGGAAAAGAGGAGTTGGCGTTAGAGGCTATGCAGCTGCACGCAGGCCTGGCGCTGGCGTTCAGCGACTGCGCCCGCTTCGGCAGCGACCACAGCGGCGTTGGCACCCGCGACATCGAAAATGCGCAGCTGACGGCCGGACGCGTTGACCTCACTGACGTAGGCTCTGACAGTCCGGTCTTCCTGGGCAGCGGTGTAAAGCTCTTCGCAAAGACGGGCGTGCTGAGAAATTGGCAACATCAACCAGGCTTCTCTTCGCCGCACCTTGTCCAGGCTGATTGCACCAACGAATGCCGACACCAAAATCATGCCGAGCCACAGTTCCGTCAAGCTATCCAGTTGCCTGCTGGCTACCCGCCACAGAGTCAGCAACGACGCTACGAGTGTCACGAGCGAGATGAATTGAACGGTCTTCCAAAATCGGTTGTGCCGCTCGAAACGCGACGTCACTTGCTGCGCCTGCTCCTCAGAGGAAACACGGGCAGCCAGTTCGCGACCGGTGCCCTGAACGTAGTCGTCAAACGTGGAGTGAAGTGAGATAGCCATGGTGGTGTGCCGTAAACGAGTCCGTGAGTTCAGAAAGGTCGCCGCGGTAATTCAGTCGGGCTTAGAGGCCATGCAGGAGGACACAAGCTGCGCGTTGGCGGTCTGCAACGTCTTGGGCTTCTGCTTCTGCAGCAGCCGCCTGGGCACAAACGACGTCAAACAACCGCAGTTGCCGACCCGTGAGGTTGACCTGCCTAACATAAGACCGACCCGCGTCGCTCTGGGCTACCAGGTTCGACAATTCCTCGCAAATCGCTGGATGGTCCGCCAAAGGCTGCAGCAGCCGCTCCCGGTAGGGCACCCGCAGGGTCAGAACGATGCTACCCCCAAACATACCCGCCAAAAGCAACGCAAACGCGACCGGCAGTCCGGCGTGCGCGTTGGCAGGGCTAATCCAAAACATTCCGACGAGCAGGGCAAGCAATCCGACATTGGCACTAATGACGGCGGCCACACCTAGGCGTCTGTTAAAAGTTTCAAGTCGCATGTATTCCTGCTGGGCCTGTTCTTCGCTGGAAATCGTTGACCGCAGTTCTTGGCCGTTTCGCAGGTATTCGGAGTCTCGCAGAGAACTGAGTTGGGCAGACATGGATGAGTCCTTGAGATGAGCTTTGACGAGGTTCAGATGCTGTGCAATTGCCGGCACACTTCGCGGTCGGCCTCCGCGCCATGGGCGACTTGCGCCTGTTCCCAAATCTGGTTGGCACATGCAATGTCGAACAGTCGAAGCTGACGGCCGGACGCGTTCACGCTCCTCACGTAGTGCGCTACTTCGGGGCTGCGTTGTGTCAACTCGATGAGCGCTCGGCACAGTTCGGGGTTTTGGGACAACGGCGCCAGGAGATACGGGACATACGTCATTTGACGAGCGCTGTAGGCCCAGGTACCCGCGAGAACAAGGGTGACTACCAGGAAACCCGCGAAGCCGTCGAGTCCCGGAAACAGGCCTACCGCCAGGCAGCAGCACATCAGAAAATATCCCGTGAGTGCGCCACCTAGGCGCCACGCCACACGCCGGTTCCGGTGATGGGCCAGCGCCGACTTGCGGTCAGCCTCCGCGTCGGACGAGATACATCCTAGCAATTCGCGCCCACTAGCCTGGTAGGCCGCTTCACGTTCCGAAGGTGCATCCGGCGCGAGCATGAAAATAGGCATGGTGGTTAGGTGTAATTGGAGGGATAAATAATCAGCGCAGGCGGCATCGCCCCCTGTTGCCGTTGCACTCTTGGACCGACCCCGGCGCACCGCTTTCCCGTACTCCGAAGGGGAGCCTCGCTCACCCAGACGGCAGTCTTCGGTCTGAAGCGAATTTTCGAGTTGATGCGCGTTCTCAATATGCGCAGGCACACAGGCACACAGATTGACATGGCGTGGTTCATAGGGTGGTCTCGGGCGCGTCTGAACGCGCTTAATCCGGTGTAGTCCAAGAGTTTTAGCTACCTTTAACCGACCGGAGCGCAACCCGGTTCGATGAATAGGTCCGCCAGGCGGCTGAGTCCACCCTTTGCCGTTTAAGGGAGGACTTTCACTAGGAAGTGCATAAAAGCTGTGCAAACAATGCAATTGCCGAGAGAACGTGGCTAGACATGAAGTGATGCAAAAGCATCGCTCTCCGCAACCCAAATAAGAAAGCACATCATGAAGAAGCTCAACCAACAAGAATCCCGCGAAGTCGTTGGCGGCATGGAAGAGCGTTAAGCTCTCCCGTGACAGAACGACCACTTCGGTGGTCGTTTTGCGTTTCAGGGCTGGATGGTTTTTAGACAAGGGTGCCAGGCCGGACGAACAAATCTCGTTCGCTAGAGAGTCGAGTACGCCAACCAACGCGTCAACTACCCCTTCTCGCACGGTCCTGCCCGCTCCTCCATGGCTCTTCACAACGAACATTTGTCTGTCGCCCCTCCCTCGGCGGGACGCCTCGTCGGCGGACTGCTGGTGCTTCTGGTACTCGGGGCTCTGGGACTCTCACAGCTGGATTACTCGCAACGCGAGTACGTCGACGGGTTCATCCAGCCCGAAGGCGGCGAACTCCGGTTGGTCTCCCCCGTGCAAGGCGTTGTCACCTACACGGCCGCCGTGGGTGCCACCGTCCAGCCTGGCCAGGCTATCGCCACCATTCGCAGCCCGCAGTCCCTGGCCGGGGGCCAATCCCTGCTCGATGCGCAACGCGCGGCCTACGAAGCCAAGAGCGCCTCCGTCAAAACGGAGTTGGCAACCGACCTCCCGTCACTGGCTGCCAAACAGGCAGCGCTACGGACCCAGCGAACAATGGCGCAGGCGGCCGTCGACCAGACGGATGCAGAGGTGCGCACCCGCCAAGAGTCTTTGCAACTGGAAGAAGCCAAGGTCAGCCGCCAGCGCGACCTGCGCGCCAAGGGCCTCATCCCCCAGTCGACGCTCGAGCAAGCACAAACGCAGTTGCTGACAAGCCACGGGGACCTGCAAGCCGCACAACGGGCGGCCACGCAGGCCCGAGCTCAGGTCGCGGCCCTCGATGCGGACTTGGCTGGAACCCAAGCGCAGACTGCGACGCAGCGCGAGCAACTGCAGCGCGAACTCAGCACCCTGGAACAGGCCTCCGCCGAATCAGAACACCAAGCGGAAGCCAGTATCCAAGCTCCGCAGGCGGCCGTGGTGGCTGCCCTGATGTCGGCGACGGGGAACTCCGTCCAAGCCGGACAGCTTCTGGCCAAACTCGTTCCCGCTGGCGCCCCGATGCAAGCCCTGCTGTTGTTGCCTGGCACTGCCGCCGGCCGCATCAAGGTCGGCCAGAGCGTCGCACTGCAGATGGCGGCGTACCCCTACCAGACCTACGGGCTGGTCTATGCGCGCATCACCCAGATTGAAGCCACCTCGGTCTTGGCCGACGAGTCCAGCCTGCACGGCCTGGGCGTGCCGGCTGGCACCGTCGTGATGAAGGCGACGGCCACCTTGACAGACATCCCCAAAGAGATGGGCGGCGCGGCCGCGATGCGTAGCGGCATGCAATTCAATGCGGCGGTCGAAGTTGAACGCAAGTCCTTCCTGGCCTGGATGGTTTGGCCCTTGTTGAGGCACTTCCAATGAGCGAACAAAGTCAAATGGCCGAACAGCCGGAGGGCCCTGTCGCGGCTCAAGTGGAAACCCTGGTCGAAGACCAGTCGGATACCCGCGAGCTGCTCGACACGTCGCTCATCAAGCGGCGCAAGACGCCTATCACGCTCCAGTCCGAAGCCATGGAATGTGGCCTGGCCAGCTTGAGCATGGTCATGGCCACGTTTGGACGCCGCATCGATTTGACGGTCCTGCGGGAGCGGTACCCCGCTTCCATGCGAGGCGTGTCCTTTGCACGATTGTGCGACCTGGCAGAAAAAGAAGGCTTCCTGCTGACCTCGTACACCGCCAAGGCTGACGAGATGGCAGAGCTCAAGCTCCCGGGCATCCTGCACTGGAAGGGCAATCACTTCGTGGTCATGACGGAGTACAAGGTCGGCAAGTCCGTCACCTTGCACGACCCTGCCATTGGCTTGCGACGCGTTCCTTGGGCGCAGTTCGTGGCCGGGTTTTCCGGGGCATGCTGCGAACTTGAACCCCTGGCGACGATGCAGCCGGAGGTGCAAACCCAACGGCTGTCCCTCTTCACCTTGCTGCAAAAGACCGCCGGATACGGCGGCATGCTGGCCAAGATGGGGCTCATCTCCCTCGCGCTCGAAATCCTCATCCTCATCAGCCCCCTGTTTCTACAGACGGTGGTCGACGCCGTCCTGCCGGTGCGCGACGGCCGGCTGCTGTGGGCGCTGGGCATGGGCTTCATCGGCGTGGCAATCGTCAAGTCCGCCTTGCGGCTGACCCAAGGCTGGCTGAGCATGGCATTGAGCGGGATGCTCTCCCTGGCCATGAAGCAGATGACCTTCAACCATCTGCTGAAGCTGCCCCTGAAGTGGTTCGAAAAACGCGGTATCGGTGCGGCCACGACTCGGTTTCGCTCGCTCGACAACATTCGAACCATCCTGGCCAGCAACGTGCTCATGAGCATGGTCGACTCGGTGATTGCCTTCGTCATGGTGGGCGTCCTGCTGGTCTACGAATGGAAGCTCGCCCTCCTGACCCTGGCCCTCTCAGCGGTCTCACTGGGGACGACCCTGCTGCTGTATCGTCGCTACGCATTGGCCGCCGCAGAGGGCGTCCTGGCCGACGCAGAAGAAGGCCGCGTCCTGGTTGAAAGCATCACCGCCATGCCCGCGGTCAAGATGTTCGGCCAGGAAATGCGCCAGCTGCAAAACTACCGTCGCATGGTCGTCACCTCGACCAACCGGATGCTCGACATGTTGCGCGTCAAGACCTGGAGCGACGCAGCGCAGATGTTGCTGGCCTCGGTGGGCGACGTGACTATCGTCAGTGCGGCGGCCTATTACGTGCTGACTGGCTCGCTCAGTCTCGGTGTCATGTTCGGCTTCTATGCGTACAAGCAAATCTTGTCGGAAAAGCTGAACAATCTGAGCACGTCTTACTTCCAGTTCCGGCTCCTGTCGGTCTACACGGACAACGTCGCAGATGTGCTGTTGAGCCCCCCGGAAGACGACAACAACCGTCCGCTCAAGGTATCGACCCGCCCGACCCTGAAGTTCGAGGATGTCAACTTCACCTATGACGAGGCCGATAGACCGACCCTCAAGAGCTTCAACCTCACGGTGGCGCCTGGGGAAATCGTGGGCGTGACCGGACGCTCGGGCGGAGGCAAGTCCACGCTCATCAAGCTGCTCACCGGGTCGCTGCAGCCCACTCGCGGCAGTATTCGATTGGACGACGAAGAACTGGTGGGCATCCCTCCGCGACGCGTTCGCGAACACCTGGCCGTCGTGCTGCAGCATGACCACCTGCTCACAGGGACGCTCCTGGATAACATCACCATGTTCGAGGCCCTGCCCGACATGACCAAGGTGGCTGAGGCTGTGGCCGACGCGGGGCTGACCCAAGACATTGCCGCCATTCCGACCGGGTTGAGCACCTTCATCATGGGCCATGCGCCGACGCTCTCCGGCGGCCAGCGCCAGCGCCTGATGTTGGCCCGGGCCTTCTACAAGAGCGCCGCGGTGCTGGTGCTGGACGAAGCGACAAGCGCACTGGACGTCGCGCTCGAAGTGCACGTCTGCGATGCTATCCGGCGAAAAGGGCTTACGACCGTGATGGTGGCGCATCGGCAGGAGACCCTGGCCCGTTGCGACCGCGTGGTTCGTCTCGGAGACTGAGCGTCTCGGGTCACGAGAGGGCGAACAGGCCCGTGCGGCTCAGGCGCTAGCTGCGACTCAGGCACTAGCTGCGGCAGAGCGCCGAGCAGCTTTTCTGTGCCACAACCCGGCAAGCGCGACTGCTGCGAGAAACAGCGACGCTGTCGTTGCGAACGCAAGACGAATACCGTGCGCTCCCGCCATTTCTGAGACAAGCAGTGAGCCAAGCGGCAGCATTCCGTAGCTGGCGGTCATGGACAGGCCGAGCACTTTTCCACGCATCTCGGAAGACGACTGCGTTTGCAAAAGCTCTTGGGTCGCGGTAAGTGCCACTGCCGCAGAAAACCCCAAGACAACAAGCGCCATTGCGCAAACACCCACCCCGGGCGCCATGGCGAGTCCGACAAGACCGACCGCAACGGTGCAATAGGCACCCATCACGCGATGGCCTGCCGCAAATCGCGCCACCAACCATCCTTGGAACAGGGCCGCCGCGACCGCTCCCGCGCCTTCAAACCCGGAAAGCAAGCCCACCATTGAGACTCCACCGTTGAGGGCTTCGCGCGTGAACGCGGGCAGCAGGGGGATGAACGGCAAAAGCAACAAGTTGGCCCCAATGGCCAGGGACAAGGTGCGCAGCAGTACCCCGTGGTTCTGAACGTACCGAACCGCAGCCCAAGCACCCTTCGTCGTCTTGCGAGACTCAGCGGGTTGGAGCTTGAGCCGCAACGCAACGAGTTGCAGGGGCAAGCACGTCGCTGCCGCCAACCCGAAGCACCAGCCTTCTCCCAGCTGCCCCGCAACAATTCCGCCCAATGCAGGCCCGAGCAAGCGCGAGACATTGAAGGAAAGCAAGGTCACGCTGAGCGCACTCGGCAAGGCGCAGAGGTCAGGCAAGATGCGGCGGTAGAACAACTGCCGCGCGGGCGCATCGAGCGCGTTCAGTGTTCCCTGCATCAACGCGAGCGCCCACAGCGCGCCGAATGTGGGGTGCCCAAAAAAGTACAGGGACGCCAGCGCAAGCGACTGCACCAACATCAACGTTTGGGTCGCTCCCAAGATGCGTTTGCCGTCGAAGCGGTCCGCCAGGGAACCCGCGAACGGACTCAACAGCAAAATCGGGCCCAAGGTCGCGCCCGTCAACAGCGCAAGCGTCACAGCGTCATGGGTCTGTTTGTATGCAAGCCAATTCAGACCGATGGCCTGTACCCACCGCCCCAGATAGGCGATGAACTGGCACACGGACCAAATGGCAAAGCCGCGGTGTTTGAGAGAAGAGGTCATGGAGCGATAAAAGCTGTTCGCTCGTGTAGCGCCAAGACGGCACCCGACCCGTGTCCCGCACTTGATGATGGTGCACGGTTTCGGTACCGGAAAGAACCGTACTTCACATATACAGTTGCTTGTTTCTAATTTCCGTTTCTGATAGACTGTGTTTACCATCAAGTAAATCTGCCTCGCTAATCGTGCTAACTGACCTGGGTAAGGAACTACGGAAGTTCCGTATCGACCATGACGTGACCCTGCTGACCATGGCGGCCTCGCTCGGCCTGTCGGCGAGCATGCTGTCTTCCGTGGAGACCGGCAAAAAGCCAGCACCTGCCTCGCTGACTGACCGGCTTCTTGCGAACTACCCCGAACTGGCACCATACGAAAAGCGCCTGCGCCAGTTCGCCGCGCAGACGCGACCGGACGTGCGCATCGCGTTCGGCACGAACGACCGCGCCAACGCTTGGCTGGTTGAGCTGTCGCAACAGTTCGAGACCCTCACGCCTGTGCAGCTTGAAGCGCTCGCCCGAGCCCTGCCGGGAGCGTCGCAATGCTGAATTCGGTGAGTTCTCCAAGTTCCACCAGTCGAAAAGGGTCCATGAAAGCAAGGGCCGCCGCGCAAGCCTTGGGACTGGGCGACTTGGCTCAAGCCCTGGCGCAAAAGACCGCTGCGCGACAAGCGCTCCGAGAGGGCTTCCTGGCCGACGCGACGACTGCCGGCGTGACGCCGGATTTCGTGCCGCAAGGCTACGCGGCCAGCGTCCTGGAGGCGACCCACGCAGCCCACTACGAAGAGGCGTTTGGCGTATTGCCCAGCGTTGACCATCTGGCGCAGGTGCTGGGCTTGAACGCGACTGGCGCACAACAGCTGGCGGCTCAGTTCGATGTTGCTCAAGCCGCGTCGACTACCGGAGGGTCCGCGACTGCCGCTCTGCCTTGCGAGACGGATGAACGCCTTCTGACGAAGGTGGAGTTGCTTGCGCAATGGGGGCTGACACCCTCCGAGTACGAACGCTGGCGTCGCAAAGGGCGTCTGCGCGTCACTGAGCATCGAAAGCGACTCGTGCAAGGACGCGCTCAACTGCTGCCCTTGCACCACCCCCGCGACTTCGAGCAGTTGACGCCGCAGGCTATCGCGCAGTGGCGTGCCGAAGACCTCGCAGCGCTGCCACCCAAATTGCGCACGCAGTGCTTGAGCGACATTGCCCTGGCGCCCCAGCAGGCGCTGCTGGCTCTTGAGTTGCTGCGGCTGGCCGACACACGGTCGGTTTACCTGATTCTGCCCCCGGAGCCCGACGCCCCCTCGGCACCCAAGGTTCTGTCCCGAAACAACCCGCTGTTGTCCGAAGAACAAGCCTTCAAGGCGGCTTCGCATGCGCAGCGACAAGACCTCCTCGACTTCGAAAAGCGCGTGCAGCTGCGAGTACCCCTGCCCCAGGAGCTCTGCGGCCAAAAAGAGGACGCCCCTTGGTCTCTTCAACTCCAGCTGCAGACTCAGGTTGCCAGCCCGCAAGGCCCTGCCGAGGTAACGCACTTGGCAACAGCCCTGGACGTCGCGTTCGATGCGTGCACCCAGCAAGCGGTCGCAACCCGCCTCGGTACCGCCATTGCCGACCGGCTTCAGCCCTACGCGGGTTTGCTTCGGGACAAAGAACGCGTCGCCCTGCAAGAGGCGCTGAGCCGGTCCCTCGAACAGCGGCTGCTGCGTGCGGACCATCTCGCAAGCGACATCTCCGAGTGCTTCGACACCTCGGACGTGCGGGCTGTCACTTCCCAAGTGGAGCAAGAACGCGCTCAAGCGCTGTTGGCCCTGCACGACTTTCCGCAGTCGTTCCCGATGGCGCGCAGCATGGGTCGACGTGCCCAGCTCTGCATGGGCCCCACCAACAGCGGAAAGACCCACGCTGCGCTCGAAGCGCTCAAGGCTGCGCCGAGCGGCATGTACCTCGCGCCGTTGCGGCTGCTCGCACTCGAATTGCGCGACCGACTGACGGAGGCCGGAATTGCCTGCAACCTGATGACGGGTGAGGAACAGGAATTGGTGCCCGGCGCGACCCATACGGCCGCAACCATCGAGATGATGGACTCGCAGCAAGCGGTCGACGTGGCCGTCATCGACGAAGTGCAAATGCTGGAGGACCCCAACCGAGGTTGGGCCTGGACTCAAGCCCTTCTCGGTGCACCGGCCACCCAGCTGTACGTCTGCGGCTCCGCCACGATGCAACCCGCATGCGAGCGCTTGTTCCGCAGTCTCGGAGAGTCCGTCGAGACGCGACACTTCACCCGCAAGGTGCCGCTGCAGCTTCAGCCGGAACCGCTCAAGGAAGCCCGTCGAGAGCTCCGAAAAGGCGACGCACTCATCGCCTTCAGTCGTCGCGCTGTCTTGAACTGGAGTGCGCAGCTGCGACGCTGGGGGTTCAAGGTGGCCACGGTCTACGGCGCCCTGGCCCCCGAAGTGCGGCGGGCGGAAGCCGAGCGCTTTGCGTCGGGACAAGCCGACATCCTCGTTGCCACGGACGCCATCGGAATGGGCCTGAACCTGCCCATCGAACGGGTCGTCTTCTCCACCGTGCAGAAGTACGACGGCGAGGCCATGCGAAGCCTGCGTGCGATGGAGGTCTTGCAGGTGGCGGGCCGCGCCGGACGCTTCGGGCTGTTCGATGCGGGCTGGGTGGCCACCCTTAACCCGTCGGACCATACCTTTGTGGGCAACCACCTTCGGCAGCCCGCCAAGACCTTGCTCGACCGCCTGGCCATCGCGCCCAACCTGTCGCACGTCCAAACCCTCGCGCAGGTGCTGCGAACAGAAAACCTGGTCACGTTGCTGACGTTCTTTGCAAACAGCGTCAGCGTCACCAGCCCCCTCTTCAAGACCGCAGAACTCGAAGACATGCTCAGCATCGCGACACAAATCGAAGAGCGCGCGCCTGAGCTTCCGTTGGCGGAGAAACTGATTTTCGCGCGAGCACCGGTGGCTCCCAACAAGCCGGCCGAGACGTCGTACCTGCTGCGGTGCCTGAAGTGGCGACTGCGCAATGAGGCGATGGACCTGCCAGCGACTCCCGACTGGCTGGCCGAGCCTGGGGCGAAGTACCTGGAAAAGGCCGAAGACATGACCAAGCACCTGAGCGTCTACGCTTGGCTGTCGTTCAAGTTTCCGGAGAACTTTCCGCCACGCGCGGGACTGCAGAGCCTGCGCGCCGGGCTGAGCCGCTACATCGAGGCAGCGCTGCTGCAACAAAGCGGAGGACTGCGCGCGTATGGCCAGGGTTCGGGGCAAGGCTCCCAAGCTTCGACACGCGCTCCCTCTGCGAAACCTGGCCGACGAAACGCTGCCAACCTGCCGCAAGCGCGAGCCCAGGCCTGAGCCGAGCCTGAGCCGAGTCAATCCTGGTCGCTATACGCATCAGGATTAACTACTCAAGGACAACCATGTCTCTCGCAATGCTCTATCTGGTGATGGGCGCCGCCGGCCAATACGAAGACCGCATCCAGTGGCTCGTGGCCGCCTTCTTCACGATGGAAGAAGCCATCGAATGGCGCGACAAGGCCCGCGAAGCGGCTCGTGCCGCGCTCGAAGCCTACAAGGCCACGCCCGAGGGTGCCGCGAGCGGCAACTACGTCTACCTGGACGACGCCACGCCGTACGACTTCTCGATGAGCGTCCACGACGGCAGAATTAGCTACTCCATTCAGCCCGTGCCGCTTGTCCAAGGCCCCGTGGGCCCGTCCGGACTGCTGCCGCTTGCCGATGCGTACGCTTCGGCTTCGGCCATGGCCCATCGCGTCAACATGCCCGCTTGGGTGACGCAAAACCGTCCGGTGCCCCAGCCGGTTGTCGAGGTCAAAAGCGATTTTGCCGACAAACTGCGCAGCGTTCTCGGCTGACCCGCGTCTCAACAACCGGGATGTAGGCGTTAGTGCTGAACAGGCCTGAGCCCCGCAACATCATCAGTACAACAGGCACCCAACAAGAGGACAGCATGCCCCACAAAGAAGCTGCAACGACACCCAAGCCCAAGAAGGTTCCCGCCCCCAAGCCGACGGCCGCCGAACGCAAGGCGGCAGCAGACGCCAAGAAGGCCGCCGAACTGGCAGCCCGAGAAGCCCGCAACCAAGCCTTCGAAGCAGAACGTCCCAAGCTTTGGGCCCAACTGTTTTCCAAGGCGCTGCGCGTCGCTCTCCTCGAGCGCGACTACTCTGAGGTGGTCGAGGAACACTCCTGGTGGTTCGACCAATTCAGTGTCAATTCGCGCAAGGAGACGTTTACTTGCGAAGAAACTGGCGGGGGCGAAGAAAGCCAGCAAGCGCTGCATCCCACGGATGTCGACCGCTTGAATGCTTCCCTCGACCGTGCGCTGCACTGGTTCGACGAATACGACGCCGAACAAGAACGCAAGCGTCTGGAAGCCATCGCCAAGGAAGAGCGTCGACAAGCCGCTCTGAAAAAGCTCACCCCAGAGGACATGGACGCGCTCGACCTGCCCAAGAGCCGACGCTACTGACCGACAAAGAGTCGAAATTCACTAGCCGCCACCGCATACCTGCCGTGGCGGCTTTTCCTTTCTGTGACTCTTGCTGTGACTCTTGCTGTGCCGTTTTCTGTGCCGCACGCGTCTTCACGAAGTCTCGGCTACATCCATGACGAATCCGACTCGACCAGCCTCAGGTTTTGCAGTGCAACACCGACTACGTCGTCCTGGAACCCGCGCACTCTGAGCAGGCCTCTGACCGCCTACTGCCAGCGTCAGACCGCACGGCGACGGAAAGGCCGACCAAAAGGTTCGACGGCCACCTTGAGCGCCACCCGCCAATTGGGGCGGCGAGGTGCCGCCACCGTGACCAGCACCATGGTCAAGGGCACCGCCCCCAGCAGAGTCCATCCACATTGCGCCCAACCGAACGGCAGCGGGCGCCCCGCCATTGCATGCCGATGGTCCAGGTAGTCTACGAAATCGAAAAGCAGAAACAGAAACGACATGCCAATCACCATGGCAAAAACGGCCGCACCGGAGAGAACGTCGACGAGGTCCTGCTTTTCAGCCTCGGTCTGATAGCGCCTCCAGCCCTTGAGCAGCCGGTCAACGGTGGCCGCTTCGTCTTCCGAACCCGAAAAGACTTCGCAGCCATCTTCCCGCTGCGTACAGCGCTCGACGCCCAACAGGCAGTGCAGCGCAACGGTTGCGGCCGCACGCTCCTCCGGCAAGCCGCGGTACTCGAACGCGATGACGCGCGGTAGTGCCACCGCTACCGGTTTCGCAGTATCAGTGGTGAGGGTCGAAGAGCTGTCCGCCATGGGGTTCTTTCACGTAGAGATATCGACGAGTCGATGACCAAGGATAGCGAAATTGTCTCGGAGGTTCAAACCGAAGAGTCAGCCTACGAAACAGAGCGCCAGGAGCACCATGCCGCCCAGAATCAAGGCGCCCACCGCCAGGTAAGCCCCCGTGAAGATGAAAAACGGGCGCGCAGCCACCACGTCCGGCTGACACACCTTCTCCATGTCGATGGCCTGTGCCAGCGAGGTCTTGCCTTGGGCCAGCAGACTCTTTTTCGTCGCCTTGGCGTCGTTGCAAGCTGCTTCGACCTGCTGCGCGTGTTGCGTTTTCGCTTGCGTCGCTCGGGCCTGTTCCTCAGGCGTCAGCTTGACGAAAAAGTGCATCAATACCAGGGCAGCGGTAGCGACGATGAACCCTAGATGCGCCCAGAAGCCAGGGGCATTGTAGAACCGGTCGTTGCGGACAAAGCGCATGAGTCGAATGGGCGAAGCCCGTCGGATAGGGGCTTACTTCTAGCCAATCGCTTTAGCCCGGCCGTACCCCCACGGGCCTGTGCCCACCCCGCGGCCCGCACCACAGCGGACTCGGTTGATAAGGCGGAGACATTCACCTGAACCGTCCGTTTGTGACCCGGGCTACGCCGGCTAACGGCCTAAAAGCCTCCTATTGAGAGAACGCGCCGGTGGGTGCGGTTCTCAAATGCAAGCCACCAGAGAGCCCTGGTGGCTTGCATTTCGAGCTGCGCGTCTTCTGCGCCAGGGTTTACCCTCGTTTTTTAACCCTTGTTCACGAATTGACTACACACCGGCAACAAAGCCTTGTGTCCTCAGAAGAACAACAACATGCGCCACATCCCTACAGCAAAATTCCTCATCGCCGTCTCGTTGCTCGCATCGACATTTGGCGCCTCAGCCGACAATACTGACACCATCTCGGTGGGCTCCAGCGGACAGCCCGCTTATGCCGTTGATATAGAAACACCGCCAGGCATCCACAGCCTAAAGCCGACGGTCTCGCTTCATTACACGGGAACGCAGAGCAACGGCGCGGTGGGGTGGGAGTGGTCCCTTGATGCCACAGAGGTGGTGACACGTTGTCCTAGCCTAAAGTCTATTGACAATGTACGGGGCCCCATCACGTACACGACAGCAGACCATTTTTGCTTGAACGGAACACGCCTCGTTCAGACCGACAGCACAGGCAACCCGGTGAGCGTGGGAAACGACGCAAGCGGGTCTGCTGCGGGCCAATATGTCGAATTCCGCGCTGAGGTGGACCCGTATGAGCGAATTCGGTCGTACGGATACGCCGACGGCGCCAACGCGTCGTCGGGTCCCGCCTATTTCAAAGTGTGGACCAAAGACGGTACCGTCAAGGAAATGGGCGCCGGGCCCTTCGGGAACGCGGTCAGCTCTAACGCCCTGATTTTCTCTGCTCACTCAACGACAGCGCAACCTATCAACTACGGCCAGACCTGGGCGCTCTCGCACGTCGCCGACCTTTGGGGCAATGGCATCGACTACAAGTACGCCCAGCGTGTGCGAGCCTTCGGCTCCCAGGCGAGCTTGACCGGGGGCCTTGAGTGGGAACTGAGTGAAATCCAATATGCCAACAACAAGGTAATTTTCAACTACGTCGACCGACCACTGGTAAGCAACGGCGCATTGCTGGACGCCTCTGAGATGTTCACGCAAGGCAGCCGAATGCAATTTGTAAAACGACTTTCTTCCATTCAAGAAGTCACGAACTCTCCCAACACGACGGCATTGGGGGCGGCAGCGGGAGCTGTTCCCGTTCGCAATGTGCAGCTTGCATATGTGAACAGCGCGGTCACAAATCATTCACTGCTTCAGTCCGTTAAGGTTTGTGCGGGCGGTGACACCTCCGCCTGCCTGCCCGAGACCACTTTCACCTATTCGAAAGGTGGTGGCCTGAGCTACCAGCCCAATGCGGCATTTGACACCACGCCCTTGGGCGCTGTTCGTCTTTCGCCTCGCGTCAATGGCAACAACAACCCCACGGATGGTGCTCTCATTGCTGACTTCAATGGAGACGGCCGGGCAGATGTCTTGGTTGTGGACGCGTCTGGCAATACCAGCTCCCTTTATCTGAGCAACGGAGATGGCACCTTTACAAAAGTTCCCACGGGTACGGGGCCTGGGCAGTATGCGGGCTTCAACCTATCAGCATGGGACGCCTGTATTACGCCGGTGGTCGCTGACTTCAACGGCGATGGCCTGCCGGATATCTGGGTCACGACCATTCAAAGTCGCTACTGTGTCAACCAAGAGGGCCATGCGATTGCCCAGCACCTGTATTTGAACAATGGGGATGGTTCGTTTACTGAAACGGCGACGCCACCTGCTTTCGGCTTGGGCGCGTACATGTCCCCCGCTGCTCGCACTGATGACGGTATCAATCCGCCCGTGAGTTGGTCTATCGGGTATACGTTTTTCATTGCGGACGTCAACGGCGATGGCATCCCTGACCTCGTCACCAGCATCGTGCCGAGCTCGGCGTATCCCAGCTGTGCCTCAATCGAATGCACCGCAGTCTATTTTGGGGATGGCAAAGGCGGTTTCACTAAGACTACCACCAATCTGGCGCATTATTCGATTGGGTCGACGAGCAGCGCAGTCTCGCAAACAAGCAGTCAAGTCGCTGACATTGACGGGGATGGCCTCTCGGACTTGATTTCGATGCCAGACCCTGTCATGCAAGTGCCTGCCACTATTGCGACAGCAAGGTCCCGTGGCGATGGCAATTTCGACATCATTGCATCGGACTTCTGCAACGGTACGCTGCTGGACTACAACGGCGATGGCGTCGTGGACTGCCTGTTCCGTGGATACACCGGCGATACCTACCATGCTGCAACTGTCAATGCGTTGTATGTCCATGACATCTACAACGCGTCACCCACCAAAGTGTCCAACTTGAACTACCCGAATCTGTTGGCCGGGCCCGGTGTTTTCATCAACACAGCCGACTACAACGGGGACGGAAAGGGTGACATCCTGCGGATTGTTGCGACCTCGACCTACGGCCAAACACCTGCTTCCACCAGCACGCTCTATCTTAGCAACGGTGATGGCACGTTCAGCAATGCCAGTGACTCCTGGCCTCTGACGACTCTGAACTACGACAGCTATTTTCAGGGTGATTTTACGGGGCACGGAAACGTTGAGTTCCTGACCACCTGCCTTGGGTTTAACGGATGTCCTGCTGCGCCAACAGGCCGTCTCGCGCGCCTATGGACCAAGACCGACATGCAGCCGGCCGACATGTTGATGACGGTGACTTCCGAGTCAGGGCGCAAGAGCTCGCTCGAATATTTCCCGCTTGCGAACCCGACGTTCAGCACCAATACGCTGGGTCTGCGCTATGTTTCTGACCGCAACGTTTCGGGCGTTGCTGCCGTGCTGCCCACCGTCGACTCCATCGCTTCAGGTTGGGCTGTCGGCGCATTGACTGTTGACTCTGGCGTGGGCTCCGGTACTCAACGAACGGATTACAGCTACAAGGGTACAAAGTTCGACCTCACGGACAACCGATTCTTGGGCTTTCGCGAGGTTCTGAAGCAGACTACCGGCGCAGACGGTGGTCTCCTTACGATGGACTCGACGTACTTGCAGGCTATTCCCTATGTCGGCAAGCCCGTTACTGAGACGCTTTACAACTCTGCACTCAACCAAGTCGCGACCGCTTCAGTTCTGAAGCAAACTCAGACGGTCTACTGCGATGCCAGCGCACCTTCAGCAACGGTCAGTGCTGCCCTTTCCTCGGGCGTGTCCTGCCCGCGTCAGGGCGTATTGGCGCGTGTCTACGAATTGCGCACAACGACGACTGCCAAGGACTTGGACGGTACAGTTTTGCCTAGCAACACCCAGGAAATCGACGGGTTTACCTTGGACGGCGAAGTGTCTTCGCATACGGAAACTCTCGCAGGAACGACCGGCACACATACACGAGTAACGAGTGTCGCCTTTGTCGCGGATGACACCAGTTGCACGGCGATTGACACTTGCAAGTGGTTTTTGGGCCGGCCCGATACCTCGAGCATGCAGGCGTCCACCACTGAGGCGCTCCCGAGCACCTCGGCAGGAAACTACGCCTTGGCAACTGCCACCAGCGGAACGGGAGCAACGCAAGCAGGAGGCTTGACCCCTAGTCTTGTATTTGGCAGTGTCAATGTTGGCAATGTCACGACGCTCAAGGCTACCCTTGTCAGTGATGGCGTCAACGCGGTCTCGATTACGGGCACACCCACTGTTTCTGGAAGCGGCTTCTCGATGCAGTCCACAACGTGTGGGGCCACTGTCGCTGTTGATGCTTCCTGCACGGTGACCGTAGCATTTCAGCCCACAGCCGTTGGTTCTGCAACCGGCTCACTAAGCCTCGTGACGGGCAGTGGAACCTTGACGTCCGCGCTGACGGGCACAGGTGGTGGGTCTATTGCAACTCTGACCTCGACTGCATCTCAGACTTTCCCGTCAAACTGGATGGGTTCGGCGTCAACAACGCTGTCTTGGACTTATCGAAACGACGGCAACATCGCCATGACGTTGGCGACCCCGGTTTTGGCGGCACCTCTGACGATGACCGGCAACACTTGCACAAGCATCGCACCTGCCGCGTCTTGCACGATGACTGCGACCCTGAACTATGGCGTCGCGGGTCTGAGCCAAAGTCAGACCTTCAAGCCTACCGGGGCCACCACGGCACCGGCCGTTGCAACAGCGAACTACTCGGTCTACTCCGCCATTGCCACCTGGAGCACCTCCACTCTGGCGTTTGGAAACGTGGCGTACGGCTCGTCTGCCCAACAAACCATCAGTGTTTCCAACACGGGCAACTCCAGCATCAATTGGGCTACAACGACCGTAACGGGTGCGACTAGCAACGTCACTTTCAACCTGTCTGCGTGTACGGCGGTTGCCGCGGGTGCAAGCTGCAACGTGGTGGTGACATTTGCACCAACTGCGGTCACTGCCTACAACTTGACCGGTTTGCACCTTGCCAACGCCTCGTCGTACTCGAATACGCTCACGGTGACAGGTACTGGCGTTGCGCCTGCCTTGTCTGCAACGACACCGACTGTCCCGAATCTCTACCTGGGGCAAAGTGGCACCGCCACGGTCACCTTGTCGAACAACGGCGCCGTCGCGGCGGCCGGCCTTGCCACCAACTTCACGGGCGGCTCGGGCGGCGGTACCTGGGCTTTGGCGGCAGGCGGAACGTGCGGCACGACTCTCGCGGCGGGCGCGTCCTGCACGTATGTCGTCAACTACACCCCGGTTCAAACCGGAAGTGCGTCTACGCAGTTCTACATGTCGACCACGACACCCGGCGCTGCGCCGAACAACCTCGAAGACTTTTTCCTGTTGACGGTTTACCCCGCTCCGACCTTCTCGTCGACGGTGGCGTTCGGCAGTGTTCAAGTTGGCGGCAGCACCACGGCAACTGCGACGTTGACCAATACGGCAAGTGCAGCGTTGCCCATGACCGTTCCATCGGCGTCGTCTATCACGGGCACGGGCTTTAGCTTTGCAGGAACCACTTGCACTAACAGCCTGGCAGCTAACTCCAGCTGCACGGTCACGGTTCAGTATGCCCCTACTGCCATGGGCAGCAACAGCGGCACGCTGAGCCTGTCCACGGGCTATGCCGCACTCACAGCAGCGCTCAGTGGCACCGGTACTCAGGCCGTACTCGGATTCAGTCCTACGACCTTGGCTTTCGGCAATATTCCGGATTTCACCGCAACGAGCGCTTCCGTGACGGTGACGAATACCGGCAACGTAGCAACCACTGGCTTGTCGTTTTCGCCGAGTTCCAGCTCGACGGTATCCGGCTGCACTTCGATTGCCGCTGGTGGCAGCTGCACGCTGACCGTGACCGTGACACCGTACAGCCCGGCTACAACGGCAGGGAGCGTCGGCGCAACCATCAGCAATGGCCCGGGCGCAACCCTCGCGTGGACAGCAACTCCGACAGGTGCGAACCTGAACGGATACGGTAGCGCCACAGCCATGCCGAACTCGATGTTCGTTGGCCAAACTGCATCGGCGTCCTTCAGCATCATCAACTCCGGAAATGTGGATGCAACGGGCGTGTCGTTGGCCTTCACCAATGGCTCCGGAGGCGGCAACTGGAGCCTGGGCAGCGGTACGACGTGCGGTACTACCTTGGCCGTGGGCGCAGTTTGCACCTACGTCGTACAGGTCACCCCAACCAGCTCCGCCCTTGGTCAAGTGTCCAGCGGCTGGTCCGTCACGACCACCACGCCGGGTTCAACGGGCCCGGTGTCCAACAGCTACGTCATTGCGGTGTACGGCGTTCCTACCCTTACGAGCTCGCTCGCATACGGAAACGTTGCACTGAATACCACTTCGACTCAAGCCGTGACGTTTACCAACACTGGCGCAGACGCACTGCCCATGGTGGCGCCCAGCGCCGCATCAGTCAGCGGTAGCGGGTTCAGCTTTGCGGGCACAACGTGTTCGACGAGCCTAGCCGCGAATTCGAGCTGCACTGTCTCTGTCAACTTCACTCCGACCGCTATCTCGGGGTATTCGGGAACTGTGACGTTGACCGCCAATGGCGCCAACTTCTCAAGTTCTCTGGCAGGTACCGGCGCGCAAGCTTCCCTGTCGTTTAGCCCAGCGAGCCTACCTTTCGGAAACGTTCCGCAGTTTACGAGCACCAGTCTGACCACCACGGTGACCAACAGTGGCGGTATCGCGACCTCCGCCCTGGCGTTTACGCCGACAGGCGGCGTTACGGTCTCGGGCTGCGGTTCGCAACTGGCTTCCGGTGCAAGCTGCACCCTGACCGTGACGGTTGCACCCTACAGCCCTGGCAACATTTCAGGGACGGTTGTGGCTGCCCCGGGCAACGGCGCCGGAGCAACGCTCTCGTGGTCGGCAACGCCAGTCGGAGCCAACCTCAACGGTTATGGCAGTGCCACAAACATGCCCAGCAGCCTGTTCGTCGGTCAAACTGCCTCGGCGTCCTTCAGCATCATCAATTCGGGTAATGTCGCTGCGAACCCAATGACTTTTGCCTTCACTAACGGGTATGGAGGGGGCACCTGGAGTTTGGGAAGCGGCACGACCTGCGGCTCTAGCCTTGCGCCACAAGCGGTTTGTACCTACGTTGTACAGGTCACCCCGACAACCGCTGCGCTGGGTCAGGTGGCCACGGGCTGGCAGGTCACCACAACGACGCCAGGTTCCACTGGGCCGGTTTCTAACTCCTATGCTATCTCGGTGTATGCGATGCCGACCATCACTGGTTCGTTGGCGTTCGGCAATGTTACGGTGAACGGCTCAGCTGCACAGACCTTGACGTTTACCAACTCTGGGCCGGACGCTATTCCGACGGTTACGCCTCAAATCAGTGGCGCTGGCTTCAGCATTGCGGCAACGAATTGCTCGACGTCCATTGCGGCAAATTCCAGCTGCACCGTGACTGTGAATTTTGCACCAACGGCTGTTGCAGGTTACTCCGGAGCCGTAACCATTGGGGCCGGACCTGGGACATTCAATACCGCACTCAGCGGGACCGGGGTCGCAGTTGCTGTGCCCGTGCCATTCACGGCAGATGCAGGTGGCACCACTACGGTTTTCACGAATCCGAACGCGTTTGCAGCAACCATCACGGCTTCTGGAATTCATGTCATATCCGGCTACAACGATGCGAGCATCTCTACGAACACGTGCACGGGCTCCATCGCTGCGCACGGGACATGCACCATTTCCATGGTGGCGCCGCCGTCTGATTGCAAACCGGACAACTATTCGGTTCAGTCCTATGTGACAGATGCAGGCGGAACCGTATACGGCACTCCTGTCGCCAGAACGAACTCACGGACGATTTGCCCGTAAGTTGGACCAGCTAAATACAAAAAGAAAGCTTCCCAAATGAAACGGAACACACAACCCATTAGGCTGCGTCTTGCAAAGGGGCGGGGGCAGTCGGTACGCTTGGCTGCCGGACTAACGCTTGTCCTTAGCGCCTGGGGCGCCTGCGCTGACCCTGTATCCGACCTAAGCAACATCGTTAGAACCAACAAGTTCACCTACGACGCAACGGGCATTCTTGCTTCCACCATTGTGGAGCCCGCCCACGCTGACAACTGCCAGCAGACCAGCTCTGTGCGTGACACTTACGGCAACATCAAAGTTTCCTCAGTAGGCAATTGCACCATCATTGCACCCCCCGCAAGTGCCGTTTTCGCAACGAAGTCGTCTACCAACCTCTTTGAAGCGGGAAGCGCGTCTGTCCTGGTCGCAGGCGCGCCAACCTCGGTACCCTATCTGGCGGGGCAATTTCTGACAACAGCAACAGGCCCCCTGGGGCAGCCCGTTAAACATACTTACGACGCACGGTTTGGCGCGCTGGTTCAGGAGACGGACGTCAACGGTCATGTGACGACTGGCGTGATGGATGGCTTCGGTCGTTTGGTGAAAAAGACATTTCCGGATGGCACGTACACCACCATTGCGTACTGTCTGCTGAGCAAGCAGGCGCTGGATACCTCGCAAACTAGCAACAGCGCAAATTGTCCTACTTCGTTCGCTACCAATGAAGTGCCTGCCGATGCCTCGACGCTGCGACAAACGACCACCTACTCCTCAGCAGGCGCACAAATTAGCAGCTTTACCCGTGTCTATTCTGACCGACTTCGCCGGCAGCTGAGGACGGTCACTCAAGGCTACGACGGCACAAGCCAGCCCTCGGCCCTGGTGGGCGCTTTGGTGGCGACTGACACGGTCTACGACAACCTCGGCTCGATTGCCTACCAAGCCAAACCATACTTCATTGCCACGGGCTCACCGACTACATCGGGTGCAAACGATGTTCGCGTGACGGCGTTTGTATATGACAGGCTAGGGCGCACGAAGACCCAGTACGATTCCAACGAAAACGCAACGGGAACCTACGCTTTCACCTCCAGCTCGACGGTGAGTTATGGCAGCTATCCCGCACGAAAAGCCGCTGTGTTGTCGCACGTCTACTCCGGAATGAGTGTGAAGGACACCAATGCACTGGGCAATTCCAAGCTGACAGAATCGGGTGTCGCAGGAAACATTTTGCGCATTACGGATTGGGACAACTCGGGAAACAACGGCTCCCAGGTTGCGTATCAGTACGATGCCTTTGGCGACTTGTGGAAGGTACAAGATGCGTTGCAAAACGTCACCACGGCATCCTACGATTTTCGCGGCAACCGGCTGTCGGTTTCGGACCCAGACAAGGGCCTGATGACCTACCAATATGACGCCGCCAATCAAATGGTCGCGCGGCAGTCTCCCGTGGAGCGAGCAAAAAGTTCGAGCACAACGTTTACCTATGACTCTTCTGGCCGGCACCTGACACAGGTCAATTTGGACAATTCTCTGACTTGGTCATACGACAACGCGGCCTCGGGCACTGCGTGCGCGACGAGCGGGACCACGTTCGGTGTTCTGTGCGAAGTCAAGCAAACGATTGGAACGCAACCGGGTTTTGACCGTCGTTTTCAGTACGACAGCTTGACTCGAATGACAGCCCAGCGAATGGACACCGGGTCGGCGCAAACAAGCGCCACTCCTAGCTTTGGATTCGGTTGGTCTTATGATGCTGCAGGACGGGTTTCGACAAAGACGTACCCCTCTGGTCTCCAAGTTGCTTACAACTACACCAACCTGGGTAGTCTGGCAAGCTTGTCCGCCGTCACCGCGTTGTCGGTTCGTCCGATGAGCGGCACGACGCCAGTCGTGAACGCAGATTGGACCACAGGGCAAGTAATTTGGGCGCAGCGCCGCGCCGGCGCGGACAACTTCCTCGAAAAGGAAATGTTCGCGGACAACTCCTTCGACACACACACGGCGCAGCCTGGGGCGGGCCAAGTCATCGGTATCAGTTCGGGTATCGGCGACACCTCCGGCGATACGTCCATCGCCAAGCTCGCCTACGTGTGGGACGTCCAAGGCAACCTCAAGAGTCGCACGGACGCCGTAGGCGATGGAACGACAGGTCAGCCCACAAGTGGTGAAGTGGACGAAGGTTTCGGATACGACAATCTTAACCGGCTGACGAGCTACAGCGTTACAGCTCCGGGAATTCCGGGCTATGGCCGTTCTGTTAGCCTCAATTACAACGCTTTGGGGAGCTTGCTGTACAAGTCAGATGTGGGGAACTACGCCTATCCTGCGGCTGGCACGACACAGCCACACGCCCCCCAGACGGTCAATGGCGTCACTTACCAGTACGACACCAACGGCAATCTGTTGAATGCAACCTCTGGAAAGTACAGCGCCCTGACGTACACCACGTTCGACCGAGTCGCCACTGCCTCGAGCACCGGTAGTGGCATCAGCTATGCTTGGTCTTATGACGAAGACCTTGACCGCATCAAGGAGCTTCGTACGGCGAGTGGAAGTAAAAATTCCCGGACGCTCTGGTACCTGAACAAGCACGACATGGGGTTCGAGTATGAGCAAGACACCGCGACTACGCCAAATACGCTCAGTGCCCGCAACGGAATCGAAGTTGGAGGCCGCACTGTCGCCATCCTAGCCAGCTCAATCGCTGTTCCCACATTGAGTGCGTCACAATTCGCTCCCGCGCCCCTTGCCAACTTGACATTGAACAAGACGGAGTTCTGGCATACCGACCATCTCGGAAGCTTGGTGGCCACCACTGACAACGCGGGTGCTGTCACGCAGCGCTACTCGTACGACCCCTTTGGCAAACGCCGAATGACTACCGGAGCGGAAGACCGCTCGGGAAGCTTGGTCTACGACTGGAACCCTAATTCCAACTCTGGTACACCACGGGGGTTCACGGGACACGAGCAGTTGGACGATATCGGCATCGTCAACATGAACGGCCGCATCTACGACGCTGCGCGAGGTCAGTTTATGCAGGCGGACAGCCATATTCCCGACAAGAACGACCTTCAAAGCTACAACCGCTACTCGTATGGTCGTAACAATCCGCTCAATTCGACGGACCCCACGGGATTCGATGACTTCGCTGGGACGCCGGAGGGACAGGCGAGTTCCAGTAATTGGGCGCTCGTGAGCTTCCTGCAGTCTATTGCGGACGGATTCCACGCATGGGTCAACAGTTTTGGCAGTGACAACACAGCGACACAGCCTTCGACAGGTAATGGCGGTACGGCCGCCGAGGGTGAGGTACAGCGAGTTGTCATCACTGGACAAAAAATTAAGGACAAACAGACGGACCATGTGCATGACTACTGGATGGGCTTCGCGGACCCCTACGGTTTGGCGCACCAAAACCTGTTTGACCATTCGAAAGACTTCCAACGTGGTGCCGCAGACGGACGCGCGGCTAACACCGACCTGGAGGCCGCTGCTCAAGGCGTAACTACGGCCGCGCAGGGCTATGCTCATGCCCGGAAAAACATGCCATGGTGGGTAAAGGCAGCAGAATCGCGTGAACCAAAGCCCGTACAGCTCCTGACCGCAGCGGAGGAAATGCTGGGTGGTGAGGCGCAGATGATGGTTGAGGAGATGGAGGTCGGGGAGCAGCTTCCGCCGTATGTACCGCCACCGCCGAAGCCGCCTGCTCGCCTCCCTAATGAACAAGTTGAAAACGGCGACGGTTCGTTGAACTTTGAGTTCAAGGACGGAAGCTACGTGCGCCTTACGATTGACGGCCGAAAGAGCGTGAATGTGAGCGACGTGTTCAAAGGTAGCGGTGACGCAAGCGGGGCCGAACTGATTGCGCAGGCTATCAAGGACTCGGGCGCACGGCCCACCACCATCACGGCCTCCAACATTCTCAATAAGCCTACTTTGGATGCGCTTGACGCGGGAGCGCCTCCAGGGCAGACACTGTCTGGAGGCGTCCTGAACAAGACGGCGAACTTGCTGGGTGGCAAGGTAACAGGCATGACAGTGACTCCTGCGGATGCTCGCTACGGACCAAGCATCACCGCAACAGTGAGCTACGCTAAAACGCCGCAATAGCGTAAAATGGGCTGATGTCTAAGATTGACGCCCACTCTGGCCTGCCGCACGATGCTATCGCCTCGTGGCGGCAGGCCAATCTTTTCGTTGACTTCGCTCTCCTTGAGGTGGACCTTGACAAGCTTGCTTTGCAAAACGTCGCAAACGGGCCGGTCGCCACTACCGCGCTCGTGGTGGCCGTGGCTTCGCTGTTAAAAGACATTGTGCCTGCCGAAGGCCAGCTAAGCCACGTGGGGGCCGGTCGGTTTCAGCTTGTGGTCGTGGGCCAATCTGCGGCCGCACTAGCGATGGCGGAGACTATTCGGCAAGCCATTGAAGCGGCTTACTCCCAGGGTAGGATTACGGCGCCCATTACAACCTGTGTGGCTTTGGCGTTTTCCTCGGAGGTCGCAAACTTGGTTGAACTGCGCAAGCTGGTGCAGCAGCGAACCCATGCCGCTAAAGTTCAGGGACGAAATCGGGTCGTGACCGTTTAACCCAAGTTAAAGCCCCCCGCGAGGAGCTAACCGTTCCGTTAAGGAGTTGCTTAGCAACACTTGATTGCTTCAAGAAGCGCCCCAGTCCTCGACTTGGCGCTTTTGTCATTGGAGGTTACTCAGTTACAGAAACCCCGGCGCCGGTCAAGCTTTCTTGTCATTTGCTTTTAATCTTGTCACGAGCCGGTCAGAGTGATAAGATTAGGTGCTATTCTTGTCATCATGACGAGATTAGCTCCTAATCTCATCAGCTGACAAGATTGACAAGTTCTCCCCACTCCATGACCGCCATCCCCCTGTCGCCCCGTCACGATGCGTTGCTGCGTTTGGTACTTGCCGCCGAGGAACCCGTACAGCCGGGTGCACTGGAGCAAGCCCTCCAAGTTTCCCGGCCCACCATCAACCGAGCCTTGCGAGACCTCCTGGCCTCTGGCTTTCTGGAGAAACAGGGGGACGGCCGGTCCACTCGCTACGTGGCCACAGATGCGGCCAAGGCCGCCCTGGGGCCCTTGCCTTCAGCCGCAGCCACTCCAGCGGGGCCTGGCCCGCTGCAGTGGTCAGCGGCTGCCCTACCCTTGGTCGAGACGCTTCGTGCGCCACTGGGAACTCGCACCCCGGTCGGCTATGAGAGCAGTTTTGTGGATAACTACATCCCAAACCAGTCCAGCTTGCTGCCACCGCAGCTAGCTACGGACTTGTTCAAAGCAGGCCGCAGCCCGGACCAGCAACCAGCGGGAACATATGCTCGTGAGGTTCTGGAGCAACTGCTCATCGACCTGTCCTGGTCGTCATCGCGACTGGAGGGCAACAACAAGAGCTTGCTCGACACCAAGGAACTCTTCGAGCTCGGGGAGCAGGCAGGCGTCCTTGACGAAGACACCCTGATGCTGCTCAACCACAAGAGCGCCATCGAGTTCATGGTCGATGCTGTGCCGACAGAAGGCATCACTGTGCCCGTCCTCGTCGACATACAGGCCAAGTTGATGAAGGACCTCTTGAAGGACTCACGGGACATCGGCAGCATCCGACGGCGCGTTGTGAACATCGACGGCTCCGTCTACTCCCCGAGCAGCATCCCTACGCTCCTGGAAGAAACGCTGAAGTCCATCATCGACAAGGTGCGCCACATCCAAAATCCGGTGGAGGCTGCATTCTTCCTTTGGGTCAACGTGGCCTACCTGCAGCCCTTTGCGGACGGTAACAAGCGCACGAGTCGTCTGAGCGCCAACATGCCGCTCATGCTGTACAACTGCGCGCCTCTGTCCTTCTTGGATGTGGAGCGCACGGACTACGCGACAGCCATGCTCGGTGTCTACGAACAGCGTAACGTCGCTGCGGCAGTGGAACTGTTTGAATTCATCTACCGTCGCTCGATTCAGAAGTACAGCGTGTTACGAGCTTCCTTGGCCGTGCCCGACCCTCTTCGAGTTCGGTACCGACAGGCCCTGAATGAGCTCATGCAGTTCGTCGTCTTTTATGGCCGAAAGCTGAAAGACGCATTTTCGGAGGCATCCGTCGACGCGGCTGACCTGGCGGCGCTGCGCGTTATTGTGAACACCGAACTGGACCACCTGGAGCAATACAACTGTGCTCGCTACAACCTCGCGCGAGGCATGACGCAGCGATGGATTGACGCCGGACGGCCCAGGTAACCTGCCCGAAACGATTTCACCTTGGACAAAGAAATGCGCCAATCGTCGACTGGCGCAAACTGCCAGCCGTCAGCTCAGCCTTAGCAACTCCTTAACGGAACCCCTAGCCGCGAGGAGGGAGCTTTGAGTTGTTGCGCGCCGTGACGCGACAGAGTCCTCGACAAGAAAAAGCCGCGCGACAGAGAAAGTCGCGCGGCCAGAAAGCCTGGGACACGTCCTACGGCATGCCGTCGGAAGCCCAAGCCAGGGAGTCGAAGTACACTTGCGTTGGCCCGAGGGTAGTCCGCTCGGCCCTTCGCGGGGCTCCGTAGTTGTACGGAGGCGTCGGGTCGCAGCCGGGAGCCCCAACACCGCAGAGCAATGCCAGGGCCTACACTGGGTAGGACAACTGCCGAATAATCTCCATGACTCCCGTCATTTTTGAAAGCAACGACGAGCTGCACGAGCTTTCGTTCGAAGCGCTCGAGGCACAGCTCTACCAGGAACGGGCGCAGGAATACCTGGCCACCGACACGCGCCTGGACGAACAAGGACTGCGAGAGATGGCCCGAACGATGCTGCGACACCCCGCCGCACGACCCATCCTGAACCGCACCAGCCAGGCGCTGACGACCGCCCTGTGTGAACTCGGCTTCGAGCACACCGAAGACCGTCGCAAGCCTGTGACAGACGCGACCAATGATTGCCTGCTGGCGCACATCGCCTTTCTGTACGACGAGGCGACCAACACGCACCTGGCGGCCATCACCACGTTGGTCGCCAGCACCGATTTCGACCATCTCGGTCGCATCGAGGTTTGCATGGGCGTCACCTACGTCGAAGACACCCCGCGCTTCGACAAGAACGGTCGACGTCTTCTTGAGCCCATCGGGGCCCTGCGTCGGGAATGGCCGGTGTACTACGGAGGGCGCAGTCGCAAAGGCCTCTTCAAGTTCCTGGCGTCCAGTTTCGAGCGTGAGCTTGCTTACGGCGTCGAAACCCACGCGCCCGCGTACGCCAAAGAAGTTGCCAAGGCCGTTGCCGAAGCGACCGTCCTCTAGGCTCTGCGCTCAGTGTGCGCTTTGCGCTACCTTGACCCCCTTCACCACGCCCTTGTCTTTCGACCGGGGCGTGTTCTTTTTGGGGAGGGGTTAGCGGGCCTTCAACGTGGCCGATTGCGCAATGGCAGGCACGACGGCCGGCACAGGCGCCGACACAGGGGCCGACACAGCGGCCGGCACCACGTCAGCAACGCTCTCGACCACGCGCGGAGCCGCCACGCGGGCCCGCGGGCCATCGTCGGATGAGGCTGGTGCAACACCGATGAACGCCAATCCGGTGCACAACACGCCCACCAGCCCCAACAGGGTTCGGTCCACGCTTGGACGAGTCAACACGGAAGGCCGAAAGCTGGGCAGCGCAGTAGCTGGAGCCAACCCGGGGGAAGTCTGCTTTGACGCCCACTCCGCCAACATCAATTGTCGTTTGGCGCGCGAGTTCGCGGCCAATACTCGCGTGCGAATGTAGAAGTACGCCATGGCCAGGCTGAGCGCTGCCAGTCCCATGCCGAAACTGCCGTGGAACTGGCTTACCGACAGCCACATGGCCACCGCTGTGGCAAGCGGAGGAACCGCGCCCAGCCGTTGCATGGCAACCTTGCGCTTGTCCACCGGCAGCGCGTCGGCCACCACCGCTTTGGCCGATGTGCCGCTGCCAAAGACGCGATAGGCCTTTCCCTCGAAAGTCACTGTTGCCTCGAACACGGGCGCCGCGCGAGTACGCACCGTCCACGCCGGCGTGTAGGTCCAGTTCCAGCTCTTTTGTTGGTCTTGCTGTGCCTTTGCATACACCGCTTCTTCGACGGCCTTGTGCATCGCCTGCTGCGCCAGGACATCCCGACTCGTTGAGTCTGCGCTTTCAGGCATCACCGTACAACCCTCCTGCGCAGCCCGCTCAAAGGAAACAGTCTCCCCAGCGGCAGCGCCGATAACCAAAGCTTGGCCGCCAGGCAGTCCCGTCAATGCGGGATAGTCCGCCGCCAGGGCAGGCAGAGAAAATGAGCCCACGGCCTGGCCGTTCGCGGCCGTCCAGTCAACGCGTGTGCGATAGACCAGCACGCGTTCTTGCTTCTTGGTGCGGTAGTCGTAGCGCCATTCGTGGTGAGGCTCTCGATGCTCTTTGCCGAAGAGGGCCGTCCAGGCCACATTGAACGTGCCCTCGTAGAACCAGACCGGGAAGTAGCGACGAACGACGTTCGTGACGGTGGCGTCGCGCACCAGGTTGTCCGGAGTGTTGTCGCCCGTCATCAGATGCGCCCTCACCGCTGCAACGAAATCAACTTCGGACACGGAAAACGGAACAGCGGTGGAAGGAGTCGAGGTGGTCATATCTGAGTCCTGGGCGGGCGCAAAAGGTTGAAGGCCCCATCGGCACCTTCAGCTATCTCGGGAACTGCTCCTGAAGGCATGTTCCGAGGTGTCGACTTGGTGCTAGCGGCTATAACGCCTCTGTACGGCCGAAAAGTCCGTGTAGCGCTGGCCTTTAGTCTCGCGCGCGGTGGCCGGCTGCTATACGTTTTCCCCTACGCTTGGAACGAGTCGACGGCGTCCGGCCGACGACACCTTAAAAGCCGGCAAAAGACCCGCTTTTCATGCCTTTAGAGCTGCTCGAAATAGGGCATATACGCTATAATGAACCTCATGGAATTTGCGCAAACCTCAAGTTGGACGGCCCTGAAACGACACGTCCACCGTGCTCTCGAAGCTCTCGAGCTGGACGAGTACAGCCGCAACTACGCGCGCAAGCTCTTGTGGAACCGTGCACTCGATGGCTTCGTGCGCAGTCGCCTGGCGCAAGACGCCATGTGGGAAGCCGTCGACCAGCTCGACAAGGATATGCATCACTGCGGCTACGAGCCCGCAGACGTCTGGCGCGAGTGCGAACGATTTGATGACGCCATCGGCGACACCTACGTGCTCAGCCGTCGTTATGCCACCTCCGGCCGCGGGCCCGAAGTCACTGTCAAGCTCACGACGGTGGCCACCTACGAAGGGGCCATCAGCCTGACGGCTTGCGCTGTTGACCGCACGGGCGGCGTCGTGCTGACCGACACGGTCTTTCAACTCCAAGTCTTTGGCCTGCCGTCGCAGGCCAAGCGCCCTTGGCGTGTTGCGCACCATCTGCGCAGTGTCTTTCGCCAACACCTGCACAGCCCGCAACACCTGCAATGGGCCGAGCTGGCGAGCGTGCGGCTTCGTCACGGATTGCGCGAACTACACTGAACTGCGACGACGACCGTCGCACATGACTGCGACCGGTCCTCTGGGCGCCACAACGCAGTCGAGCACCCTCTCCTGCCCGACTGCGCCATGACACTTCCGCCGTCCGACACCCCGAAAGACCTCCAAGCCGACCTTGACCGAGCGGCGCAGTACCTCGCGCAGGCCGATGGCCTCCTGATTGCTGCCGGTGCGGGCATGGGCGTGGACTCGGGTCTGCCGGACTTCCGAGGCACCGAGGGTTTCTGGCAAGCCTACCCAGCGTTGGCCACGGCGGGCCTGGATTTCGCCGAAATTGCGACCACTCGCACGTTCGAGAACGACCCCGCGCTGGCCTGGGGCTTCTATGGCCACCGCCTACAACTCTACCGTGACACGGTGCCCCACGCAGGCTTCGACCTGCTGCAGCTGTTGGCAGCTCGAATCCCGCACGGTGCGTTCGTCTTCACGAGCAACGTCGACGGCCAGTTCCAGACGGCGGGCTTCGCCGCTGACCGCATCGTCGAGTGTCACGGCTCCCTGCACCACTTGCAATGCACCAAGCCCTGCAGCCCCGACCTTTGGGAAGCCAAAGACCTGCGCCCGGTTGTCAACGATGAGACTTGCCAATGGGGGACGGCGTTGCCACGTTGTGCGAACTGCGGCCGCGTTGCTCGCCCCAACATCTTGATGTTCGGGGACGCCAACTGGGTCAGTGACCGCACGGAACTGCAAGAAGGCCGCATGCGGCGTTGGCTCTACGCCTGCAAACGACCAGTCGTGCTGGAACTCGGCGCCGGCGCGCACCTCCCGTCTGTTCGCAACAAAGGCCAATCGGTGGCCGGTCACCCTGCGGGTCGGCTAATTCGCATCAATCCGCGCGAGTTTGAAGTGATTCGAACGGAGGACGTGGGTTTGCGCATGGGCGCGCTCGCCGGTCTTCAGGCACTCGCATCGCGCCTGCCCTCGCGCGTGCCATCGCGCCTGCCATAGCACCCCGACTTGCCCGCGCCGCCTAAACCGGCCCCGCTACACGAAATAACTCGCGGTCGACACAAGGCATCGAGCTGGTTCCTCGTTGCCCACGGTCCGCTCTTGACCCTCTTCGAGTCGGTGAAGTCGAGACGACGCCCTCTTCCGTTATACGAAGACTGACCGTCACCGGGGCGTCCAAAAAGCTCGTCTGAAAACCGGGACGTACAAATAGAGTAGTACAAAACCCCCTGTTTTGTGCACATATATGTTGCTTTTGGAGCCCGGGGAGTCCGACCTGGGGCAAGTTCGCTATACGGCGCATCAAGGACATTCAACAGCCAAGGCTGACATCAAAATGAGCAAGAACACCAAGCAACCCCTGGCGCAGCAATTTCGTACCATCGTTGCAGAGCAGCTGGGCATGCCTACCCGAGACGTCAAGCTGACGTCCCGGTTCATCGAAGACCTGGGCGCCGACTCGCTCGACACCGTCGAACTCATCATGGCCGTCGAAGACTACTTCGTCATCCAGATTCCCGACGAAGACGCCGAGCGCATCAAGTCGGTCAACGATGCGCTCGAATACCTGTCGTACAAGCTGCCCGGCACCGGTGGCACCGAGCCGCCGCAGGCTCAACCCGCATCCAACTCAGCGCTGGAAACTGCCGAGACGGTGATGGTTGAACGCAACGTCGCCGACCTGACGTCCCAAGAACTGAATTGGGCGGTTGCCGGCATCGTGGGTGACAAGCCCCCTGTGTGGAGTCCGTTCCGGTTTGCGGGTTACGACAGCGACTGGGCTATCGGCGGCAAGCTGGTCGAGCAGTACCAGATTTCGATGGACCCGCAATACGCCAACGGTAGCGTCTCCAGCTGGGTTTGCCGAGTTTGCGCACCGACGCCGCATTCGGACGAACGTCAAGGACGCGCCCACGCTTCAACCCAGCTTCGCGCTGCGATGTTGGCGCTCGTGCACCAGTTCCATGGTGACCAGGTCAAGGTTCCCGCCGAAATCGCCTCCTCGTGATGCGCTTCGGTTGCTCGAAGAGGTCAGTTCCTTGACACCTTCGAGAACCGCTTCACTCAGTCCAGGCCTTGTGCCTGGACTACTTTATGCCCGGTCCCCTACCGGGGCGCACACATGCGGCGATGTGCCATAGCAGTTGATGTGCTTTCGACAGCAGTTGATGTGCATTCGACATCAGGCCCTGCAGCCTACCGAGGCACCCCTACTGCTGCAGCCGGTCCGCCGAGCCTGTTGACGCCGCAACCATCGTTGCGAACAGCCCCGACTAAATGAGCCGAGCTATACGCTGCAAGACCTACCCTTAGCGAGTGAAAAAGGTAGCGCCGCCTGAGCCGTCTCGGGTCCCACCTGGAGTGGGCGTTCGCGAAAACGCGATAGAGAACCTCGCATGCGACGGCTGCCCTCAGGCAGCCGTTGTCCCCACTAGGCCGCGCTGCACGTGCTTTTCAACAGGCCCTCGCTACACGAGACAGGTCAACAACATCAGTTCGACATCTGTCGACAAGAAAGCTTCCCGTGAACAAGTTTCTGCGCAACATCTCCCTGTCCCTCCTCGCGGCGACGCTGCTGATGGCCCTGTCAGGCTGCCTGAGCGACACCACGCCTCTGACGCAGCGCTCGCAAGGTCTCATCGACATGGGCCGCATGGACATCCCCGGTACTGCCTACAAGATGCACGGTTTCCGTCTGGACAACGGCGAAAGCCACGACCACTTCCTCTACATCGTCGAGGACGCGAACGGCGAACTGCTGGCGGGCGTCAAGGCCAACGAAGTGGTCTCCGCAGGCAAGGGCAGCACAACGACCGACGCCGTTCAAACCGACGTCCCGAGCTTCAACACCCGCACACACTCGTCGGATGCACCGAGTCCTGCCGACGGCTTGGGCCTCAGCCTGACCGTCAAGCTCAGCTGTGACTCGGTTGAACAGTGCCAACGCAAGTTGGCTGCCGTGCAAGCGACGCAGTAATCCTTTTCATGCACTCCTCTACTTGATTGACACGACGGCCGCCTCCCCGAGAGCGCGGCTGTCTTCCGTTCTGACGACCCCTTCAGGGCGCGGGGGCCTCACTCCCTAGACGGTCGCATCAGCCGAGCGCAGCCCGCGGCCGGCCGTCCAAAGTTTCAACGTTGAAATTCGCCATGTTCACTGCCACCGCCGTCTGCCCTTTGTTCGACCCTGACAACGCCATCTTCCTGGTCGCGGTCGAAGGCCCCCCGACCGCCGACAACCTGGCCAGCGCATTGGCGGTGCTCGCCTTGGCACCCGCCGACCCCCTGGACGTCCGTGCGATTGCCTTCAAAGACAGCCAGGTGCCGTTGGCGCTCCAACGTATGGCGTTGAGCGCCCTGGGCGTCTCTGTCATCAATCGACCGGGCACTGCTCTCGAGGCTTGTCGCAAGTTCCGAGACGACATCCTCCAACTGGCCAACAGCTCGCTTTTGGCTACATCGCCGCAAGCCCCCGCTGACCGCTGAAACACGCCCTCCCGTATCGGCTCGTCGTCGGCCCGCACGATGCACCTGCTGTTTCTCCCTTACGTTGACATCATGAAAATCAGGATTGCTGACTGCACCGTCCAACACGAGACCGAGCACGACTACGACACCGCAGTCGACCTGGCGCACTACGAGAGCCAGACGGTTCGCTATGTGCTGGAGCTGTCTTCCGGGGCCAAGCTAGGCGTAGAACAGTCCCATATCACCACAACCCGGAGCTATTTGGAGCCCGACTTCGAGCAGTTGGAGCGTGGGGGCGAATTGACGTACCTGCATCACCGAGGTGACGACCCGCCCGAGGAGTCGACGTTCAGTCACTGCGATGACTGGCCGATGCTGAAATACTGTGCATTCACGCTTGCCGATTGGGAGCAGCAAGCGCAGCTTCCTGAGGATGCCGCCGCCTTCGGGGACCTCCTGGACTTGAAAGCTGACCACGTCGGCGGAGCGGCTTCGGCCAGTGCCTTGTCCGCAGACGAGCTTATCCACACCTTGGACCGGCTCAAGGTTCGGCGCGGCAAGTGGTTCGACGCCGCGCTCCTTGGCCAGGAGTTCGTGCAATGGGCCGCCACCCATGATGCCTGGGCGTGGGAACTCAACGAGCACAACCTGCAAACCCGCATTGCCAACCGGTGCAGCCTGGCGCGATACCGGCTTCAAAAGTGGCTTGAGGCCGTACAGCTGCCGCCGCGGAGCTGACAACGCGCAGCGCACGGCACGCCGAGGTCTACCGCCCCTCGGCTAAACATAAGGCTCTTAGCGCGTTAACTCGTGACACCTCTCAGGGGCAGAGAGGATGCGCAAGCCGGCGACTACGCCTCCAAGTCACTGTCGCGTCGGAGCATTTTCGAGCCCGTGTCAGCGCAGCCTCAATTAAGGCGCAAAGAGCCTTTGATACGCCCTCCCCCTTCAGTTAGGCATATACCGGTCAGACCAGGGCCGGTCGGTCGCCGCGTCCCCTAGCACCGCTGCGGCGGCTCTGACGCGTGCGAGGTTGCCGGCCTGCTGCAAGGTCGTGGGCTTACCCAGTTCAGGTGAAGCTTTTTCAGAAACCTCCACCGTGAACCGTTTGAAGTCTTGAGGAGTACGCGCTTCGGGCGACTGAACCACCACTGTTACAGCAGAAGCCGCTCGTTCAATCTGCAGGTGGAACGGTTCCTTGAGCCCCTCAAAATCCGCATTGGGCGCCAACACGTTAACGCCTAGCAGCGGGTTCCCCTTGGATACCGGCGCTTTAAGCGTTTTGCACAGAGATGCCCACTGTGAAGATTTGGCAATGTCAGTCGCAGACGCGGTTGCACAATGCCGTTGGGCGTAGCTGACGTGAGACTTTTCGGGGAAGAGAGAACTCGACAGCTGTAAGGCGAGCGCCATGTACAGCGCGAAAAACAACGGCGGGCACGTGCCCGGGAAGATGCTGATAACACCAGAAATGATGGCCGCAACTCCCATGAATACAAGCCAACCATCGTGCATAAGGAAGGCACCGATGAAGCAGACCAGGCCCAGCAGCAGCCCAATTCCGATGAACAGCACCCACCAAAAACCCAACGAGGGGAATCGTATTTCGTCTCGAATATTCAAAGCAGTCCTCCGTAATGGCCGTGCGCCAGTCGACGAGCCCTTGGGACTTGAATAGGCACGATGTTTAGGCGCCCCTCTGGCCCGGGGCTAAAGGTCCTAGGCCTCGTCCCCGCTGTGCTTGTTCAACGACGCCGCTCAAGACAGCGTCACCACGCCACATAGCAAGTCCTGTACTGCGCCCTCCCTCAGGTACAGCGCACGGCCTCGGACCAGGCTTGCCAGGCGATGGCTCCAATCGGAACCGTTCACGTTCGAGCCACCACATGCTTGCAACAGTCCCAACGCTGCGGCATGCGCCCGAGGGCTTCCTGCCTGGAAAAACACCTTGTTAGCGGTGTTATAGAGTACGGCTTCCGTAAACCGGTCACCGGTGCGTTGAAGGTCTTCGACGCTCGTATCATGCAAGACCATCACCAAGCCCAGCATTCGGGCCCAGTTGGGAAGCGCTGCCCAACGTCGGTCAGCCACCGCGCCGACATGCGAGACCATCAGCATGAAGGGTGCCACCTGCAACAAGGCCTGCGGCGGTGTGAAAACGCGCGTTGCATTTTGCAGGTCCAGCCGGAGCATGTTGGCAAGAATGGCGACCGCCGACTGGTCGGCCATGGCCGGCAGCCCGAGATAGACCACGCCTGACCGTGCGAAGACTTGTCGCATCTTGACGCACTGAGACCCCTCGCCCAACACCTTTCCAGCATCGGACTGCCAGAACGCGCTCAGCCGCTCCGGGAAATCGCCAACCAGGTCTCGATAAGCCGCCAGGTCGATGCGTTCCCCGTCCTTGGTCCTGCGGAGTACGTCCAACAGGGCTGCCTGCAGCATGTCCCGGATTTCACCGAGGTCGCTCACTGCGTCGCGCAGCTTCAGGAGCTCTTGCGGGTTCGTGAGCACGCGATGCAGTGCTTGTACAGTGCGCGGCTGAAAAGCCGTCACCTGGGCCACGATGACGGCCAGCAGCAACGCGCGTAGCCTCACCGGTTCGCTCTCCTGGGCAGGTAGCAAACACAGAAGGCGGTCAACCACATGGTCGGAGTCGCCTTCAAAAAGGTCGTAGCGGTCACTGCCTGGCGCCTCGGATAGCGCCTGGAAGTCGGTGCGCTGTGCTTGAGCCATGGCCTGAGCCAACGCCGCTTGCGTATCCGGTGCCCCCAGGGGGTCGATGAACAGCAGGCCCCCGCTTCGCGCAATCTGCTGCAAAGCCAACGACACCATCAGCTGCGACGCGCCTTGACCCTGCTGCCCAAGCACCAGGATGTGGTTGCGCAAGTTCTGGTTCGTAAGCTCGACGGCACGTGTGCAGTCGAAATCGGTGCCCAAAAAGGTCGTCGGGCACGGCTCGCAATAGAGGAAGTCCTCGTATCTGCGCACAGGCTGAAAGGACGTCTTGCCCTTGGGCAGCAGCGCAGTGGCCACGCGACGTACCAAGCCAGGCTGGCCGCTCGCCAGGAGGGTGTTCCAGTCGCGTGCGCCATGCAGTGCAGCGATGGCTTCCAGGACGGAAGCGTGTTTGAGTTTGATGCCGTGGGTGTCGACAAGATGGGCGGCCAGGCGCTTCGCCTCGGCCTTGTAGTGGTCGGCGGACATGAATTTCTCCAGATTGTGGGCTCAAAAACTGCGAGGTCCGCGTTGTCGACTTCGAGCCAGGAGAAACGTCCTTCGAGGCAGCAATTCAGTCGTGGAAATATTCTTGTCTTGACCCTACGCGCTTTCGCGCGTTGCGGACGGCGGGCGACAGGACGGCCCCGCTTGGAGCCGCATAACCCCAAGGTCATTGGTCTAGGCACCGACAATCCGACCTCCCCGTTCTGGGATATCCCCTGCGTTAAAAAGGAAGAGAGCGCTCATGAAGAGCGCTCCCATTGAAATCAACAGTAGACGTTCCCGCTAAGTTAAAGCGAGCCGCCCGCGTCAGTCCGAACGTCTGTCGTCCTGCGACGGATTACAGCGGTGCGACCTTCAGTGCGTCGCACTCCACACGCTTCAGGCCGTGCGAATCCCCTTCGGCATCTCGCCAGAAATGGGTGTACTCCTCGCGGCGCATGCGGGCTTCGTCGTTGACGTGCGAAAGGGCCCAGTGCAACTGCAGCGGCTTGCCGTCGACAAGAATGCCCGGGCTGAACGCCGTCAACCAGTCGATACGTCCCGTGGACAACGAGTCCCAGCGGTCGTCACTGTCCATGATGCCGCGAACGAGTGCCAGCACCTCGTCGTCGCTCGGCGTGTGGTCGAACGTGCCCAGCATGTCTTGCAGATGGGCGCGCGGGTAGAAGGATGTGCCTCCAAACAGAAATACGGTAGCCATTGTGTTCATTCAAAGTTGACCTGCTTCGTCTAGAGACTCACAACGCAAGCAGCTACTTGTTCGCACGAATTGGGCAAGAGCAACGGGCCCCCTACCCTGCGAGACAAAACCGAAGTATGGCCCCGAGACCAAAGGCGGGAATTCGGAAGCCTTTCGACAGCACTCTGGCCGCTAGATAGCGCAAAGCTGGCAGTGTACGTCGTCGCCGTGGATTTGGCGGCACCGAGCCTCGAAATCGGAGTCCTGAAAGAGGAAAACGCCTGGTGGGAAACCAGGCGTTGAAGTTGGCAATCAGACGGCGATGCCGATGTAGTTGTAGCTCGGATACATGTGGCCATCCGAGGGCTCGTGCTTGAACGTCGCGGCAAAGCCAGCGGCGCACAGCTCCTGGACAACCGCCTTCATCACCTCTTGGTGACTCGGAGCGCTGTTGGTGACGCCCTCGGGAACGGTGATGCGGAACTCGCCGAAGTGAGGAACGATGCCCGCCTGGATGCGTGCATAGGCTGCCTTCAGTTCTTTGTCGACATGGGCCTTCACTTTTTCGTAAACGATGCCGGAGGTGTACGTCGCCGCCGTGGATTTGGCAGCGCCGAGCTCTTGAGGGGTAACGGAAAAAGTCATGGGATGTACCTAGGAGATGTGAGTTGACCTACCTCGTATAGCGAACCTCACCCCCAGGGACTCAGCATACGGCACCCGAACGCTGCTTATCCTCACAGCAGGGTGGCGAGTGCCGAACGACCTGCGTGCGTCAGAAAGTAGCGCGTCTCGCCACCCCACCGGCGAAAGTCCACCGCGCCCTTTTGCATGAGTTCGCGCAGTCGCAACTTCGCGGCGGGCTCATCCAGCTCGGCCGAAGCCGCGAGCGTCGCAAGCCCCAGTTCCTCGTCGCCCATGGCGCGAACCAAGTTCGCGTGACGGTCGCTGGCAAGTACCTCGAAAAAATCGTCGTCCGCACGGCGACTTGCAGTCGTGCCGATGAGCATGGCGGCAAACGAGAGCATGCCCAGGTTGTAGGCCGCTCGCACGTCGTCGTTCGCGTCTTCCTCCTTGAGGCCACGAAGCAGTGCCTGCCGAAGCGCCATGGAAGTGCGGCGCCATGCGCCGTCCTGTCCTTGCCGAAGGACGGCAGAGAGCCTTTGAAGGTCGGCTTTGCTGCCGTGCATGGCGTCTTGTGCCCGGTCGACCAAGCAGGCGAAGAGTGCCGACGGCCATTTGGCGACGTCTTGCGACAGCATGTCCACTACCAAGTCGTCCGCGGCACTCACGGGATGGGCGGGTTTTGCCGTCGAAGAAAGCTCGGTCGCGTTATCAGAAAAAGGAGCAGCGGTATCGGTAGCAGGCATGGAAATTGTGCGGCGCATTGCGCCACTCCAAGAAGGTCGTTGAAACAGGCGCAGGCTTGCAGGGGCTTCAGCGCGTTGGTTTGGCAATGTTCTTGGCCAGACCGGGCAAATGCTCTGCGAGTGCGAGCATGTCCTTGCGCGTCTGCTTTGCCTGAGCGCGCTCAGCCGCCTTGGTGGGATGCTCGGGCTTGGGGTCCTCGAAGACGGGAGCCGGCACCCACTGGCCGTCGACTTCTACCTCGAAGGTTTCGCGGGGCACCAACTCTACCGGCGCGGGCCCGCCACCCATGCGCACCTCAACACCTGGCACGCGCTCCCAAGTCCAGGAACGGTGGACCCGAAAGGGAATAAGCTTTGCAGGGGCTGCGGCGGTGGGGGACTTGGTCGGCTTTTTGGCCATGAGGCGGCTCCGAATGGATGCGTGAATTATACGTTCAATGAACGTATCTTTCAAGACAAGACGCGTTCAGTTCCGTCTAGAACCAAGCCTTTAGCGGCTGCGGGCTAAAGCAACTCCTCTACAGAAAGACCAAGGTCTCGTAGAGAGTGTTATCGACATGTCCGGTTTTTCCTCGCTTGCTGGCGTTGCCGCCATTGCCCTCCTGCTCTCCGGCAAGATGCACCGACATTGGGTCCGCACCCGACTCAAGAGCGAGACGCGAGACGCCGTCCAAGATGAACGTGACGCACCCGGCAATCTGTGGGTGGCTGCTGTTCGTGCCAGCGAAATTCGAGATGCCCAGGTGACCCACCAAGGCCATCGACTGGCTGCCCTGCACGTGCGCTACGCCGGAAGCCGCACCTGGTACTGCGTTGCCCACCAGGACGCAGATGTTCGCAAGGCCCTGCAAACGCTGAGCGAAGCCGGCGTCGATGTGCCAGACGTGGAGCCCGCCGCTCCTGCCGTTGGCGACGCCCCGCAGCGCACCTCGGACGCGTTGGGCTGACCTTACCCGTCCCGGAAAGGCTGTCCGGCAGCCACTCCGAGTTGCGGCCTCGCTTGCCTCCCCGCCAATGCACGGCCCGAGACGCATCGAGTCAGGTTGCGCGGCGGGCCATGGCCTTGCTCACCAACTGGTGTACAGCGTCGTCCCGTGCACGGTCACGGTGGAGTCCGCAAGGTCGAAGACGTACATGCTCGGTCCAACGTGTGAAAGCGTCGCAGTGACCTTGCTGCCGTTAATTGCCAGCACAACCGCCTTGTAGCCCATTTCGGTGCGAGTGTTCTCCACGGTAATCTCCTGACCGACGTTGAACGGGACGACGACGGCTACGTGGGAAGCTTCGGGCGCCGAAGCACGGGCCGGGTAACCCGACGTGGCGCGGTTGTCGGAATGGTGAACTGCGGTCTGCGCGACTGCAACAGGCCTCGCTGGCAGAGCGTTTTCCTCCGAAGCCACTGCGTTCAGCCCCAACCCCGCCACAAAGCCTTCGTAAAGCGCCTGGATGCGCTCTTCGACGTACCCGTCCTCCCGACGCGTGAAGTTGCGGCGGTCAGTCTTCTCGTGTCCGCAGGCAAAGCGCCGCTCGAACAGAACATGAGCGTCAGCAACGGGTTGCGCCCAACCTGCAGAGGTCGTTGCCACGGGCTCGGTGCTGGGCACTCGGGGGCCTTGCCCCTTCTTGGCCAGGGCCTGAAGGGTTTGCCAATTTTTGGCACCAAGGACGCAAGCGACCAGCTCGAGGGCGTCAATCGGTTGCAGGGTAAGGTTCGTGCGTTGCGCCACCCAGGCGCTGGCGCGACGAGCCGCCGCTTTATGGGAAGAAACGATGGCGTGAGCGGATTGGCTCATAAGAGACTCCAAGTCTTTGCGATATTGGCCTGCGGCTCACGAAGAGCACGCTGAAGTACGGTGCTCGCGTTGCCGACAAGGCCAACGAAGACGTTGGTGTCGAGGACAGTTTCCTGACCGGGAAGTTCGCCATGCCTGACGGCGCGAGCGGCAGGAGCCCGGCGCCCCTGCTTCGCATTTTACAGTGGAGCAACTGTTTTGGCTAGCAGTACCGTCCACCGCAGTATCCGCGCAACGGCAAGTGTCGCAGCGCAACCGGTGGCTCCCGCGCCTCAAAAGTCGGCCGTTAAACAATCGTCCCGACAGGAGCACTCGTATCGCGGACGCAAAGGTGTCGCGGGCGGAGCGTCCCAGGGGTACGACCCTCGGAAATTGCGCGACGTCCTGATGGGCAACGAGGGGCGGGCTGTCGAGCGAGGCGCCACCGCCACGCTTTGGCCCCCGGATTTGGACTTCTGCGGCGACCTCACGCTCGACGCACGCCCCACCTCCTCGAAACTGACATGGCGCTACCGACCTATCGAAGCATTAGCCCGCCGGCAAAGCGTCCAGCGGTTCGCAAGCGGCCAGCCAAGCCGGCGGAAGGGTCGCCCCCGGTCGAGCCGCCAGCATTCCGCCCACGATAGCGCAAGTCGTGTCCCGGTCGCCCAGGCCGGAGACCGTCGACCAGATAGCCTCTTCGAAATTATCAAGGTGCCGCGCCGCGACCCAGAGGGTAAAGGGCACCGTGTCTTGCGCAGAGACGGCAGAACCATTACCCAGGACGCTCGCAGCTCGCGGGGGCGATTCACCCCGAGGCAGCTCCGCGGCCTGAGCAATCCCCAGACGTGTTCGACCCTCGGGGGTGTGCGCCAAAACGGTGTCGAACAGCTCCGCGATGTTCGAGCCTCCCCGAATGAACCAGGCGGTTGCCACCGCCACCGCAATGGCGCCCGCGCGACCATCGGGGTGCATATGGGTCACGGCAGCCGACTGGTCAGCCGCTTCCGCAGCGAGGGTGTAGTCGTCGAAGTGATAGGCACCAATGGGCGCGACGCGCATGGCCGCACCATTGCCGAACGAGCCCGTGCCGTCGAAATTGCCTTTGGCAGCAAATTGCCACGACATGCCCCCAAACAAATCGCTCATGAAGCGATGTGTGCCTGGCCCATAGCCCCGAACAGGGTCTCGATGGTACCGCTGCGCGAACAACTGGACGAGCACATCCGGGTCAATGTGCCCTGCCCCAGCCAACACACTGTCTCGAACCGACAGGGCCATGGCGGTGTCGTCCGTGAAGCGCCAGGTACCTTGCGGGACTTCTCGGGCAGTGATGCGTCGCAGCACCTCGGCCTGATGTCCGAAGAACCGTTCGCCGAACGCGTCGCCCACCCAGATGCCGGCCATTGCAAGGTGGACAAGCTGCTCACGGTCTTGAAAACTGGTCACACGGGCTTTCAGAATTCGGCGGATGTGCGATTTTAGCGCAGCGACCTCTTGTCGCCAACAGTCTTTCAGCCGGAGCCTTTATCGTGCCTGAAAGCCTCGCATTATTCACCCGTAACCGGTAAAATGAACATTAGCTGTTATCGCACTGAACACTCGCGTCGGTCCGCGACAACTGCCTACACCCACAATCGACGTCGTTTAGCGGCCCCTCGCCAGCAAAGCCATGACTCAATCCCGTCCTGCTCACACCCCACCCGCAGCCCAGGAGCGTCCGCGGTCTCTGACCACCGTGGAGTACTGGGTCGAAGCGTCCATCGCCTTCGGCAAAGAGCCGCTGCGGGAACGGCATGCTGTACGAGGGCCGGACGGCTGCTGGTCGTATGAAGTACGTCCACTGACAACAGCGACGCGCACTCGCGAAAACTGAGCCCCGCTTTTCGCTCAAAAGCCGCGGTCACTTCATCGATAACGAACTACCCCGCCTGTGGCGCTAGGGTGGCGGATTCTGAGGCACTTGCGCGCCCACAGGACAGTTCCTGCCCCGTGAGTTCTACCAGCACTCCTGCTGGCGTTTGCTGAACTTAAGCTGCGACAGCTTCCGCTTGCCATCGTGCCACGTCAGCCCTCAACGCACCGCTGTGCACATAGTCATAGGTCAGCCGACTCTGCTCGGGCGTCACCTGCAGGAAGCCGCCGTCGACCATCCCGTTGAAGTACCCATGCCAATAGCCTTTGTCCCGTTCGGTGAAGTCGGCTGCGTTCTTGAAGCCCGCGAAGTAACCCCGGCGAAGCGCCGCCTCGTCGAGCGTCTGCAGCTCCGCGACGGTCGTGACGCCTTGCGGCGCGGGCTGGCGAGGCACCACTTCGTCGAAAGCGGCCATCAGTTCCTGGTCAGTCATTGGGGTCATGGGACATTCTCTCCGGTTCAAGCTGCGACGAGATGCCGCGTTGTCGACATCTTAAGGGAGCGGGACCCCTGGGTCAAAACCCAGGCCCGACAGGAGCCACGTCCACGACGGCTAACGCCGACAGACGCCCCCAGTATGCAAAAGTATGGCGGCAATGTACAATTATGCTTTCGCTCCATACTTTAGCATATGACGCCTCTTGAACCCCTGTGGCACTGCGCCCGCCCGGACTTGGCACAAGCCTACCTGGCCCAACTGGGGGCCGGCGTCATCACCAGTACGTCCATCTTCGCACCGCGGCGAACGGGCAAGACAGTCTTTTTGCGCAAGGACCTCACGCCCGCGGCGGAAGCCATCGGCTACCGCGTGGCCTATGTCGACCTCTGGCAAACGAAGCTCGCGCCAGCGCTCGCCATCGTACGAGGCCTTGAAGAGGCCCTGGAACCCAAGAACATGCGCGAGCGTGCAGCCGCCAAACTCAACGAGCCCCTCAAGAAGCTCAAGCTAAAAGGCAGTGTCGGCGAGGTCAAGGGCGAAGCCGAGCTGGAGTTCGCCGACGAAAAAGCAGCCACAGCCGAGCTGGGTCTGCGCATTGACGAGCTGGTCGGTAAGCTTTCCGCCAAACGTCCGTTGCTGCTGTTGGTGGACGAGGCGCAAGAGCTGGCGCGCACCGAAGCCAATGAAGATGTGGCCAAAAGCCTGCGCACTGCGCTGACCAAGCATCGCGACCGCGTGCGGGTCGTCTACACCGGCTCCTCGCGCTCCAAGCTGTCACACATGTTCTCGGACCCGCAGGCCCCGTTGTACGCGCCGGGCATGGGCGTCGTCGACTTTCCCCTGCTGGGCCACGACCTGGTGGAGTTCGCCGCCAAGAAGTTCGATGCCGCAACCATGGGCACTCGCGCGCTGAACGTCGACGTGGGCGTGCGGGTGCTGGAACGCCTGCAACACCGCCCCGAGCCCTTCCTGGCCGCGGTCTTGCACATGCTGGCCAACCCAGGGATGACCTTGGAGCTGGCGGCAGAAGGCGTTGTGAAGGCCCAGGCGGAGCAAGATGATTACTCCGGCACCTGGAACAGCCTGACTGCGCTGCAACGTGAAGTACTCAAGCTGAGCCTCGCCCCTGATTTCAAGCCTTTTGCCGGCGCCACTACAAAGGCGCTTGCTGAAAAGCTTGGCCTGCCCAATCTGGCCAAGCCCACGCTTCAGTCTGCGCTCCGCAGCTTGGACGATGGCAACATCCTGTCGAAATCGCCGCGAGGCCCCTACGAGTTCGACGACCACCTCTTCAAGCGCTGGGTCGAAGCACTCGCACATTGAGCCGCGCCAATCGCCACACCAAACCCTCCCTACCACCGCCCACTATCCTCATGAGCCGCGCCAATCGCCACACCAAACCCAGCTTTCTGCGCTATAAGGCTGCCCAAGCCGATGTCGCCCTTCGCGTCCAGCATGCCCGCGTCAGCGGTAACTTTGCCAATCCCTACCCGGAAGACGACCGCCGGCATGCGCGGTTCACACGCGCACTGAACATCACCGTGGCGCTCGACACGCTGGATGCCGTCTTCGACGGCCCGAATTCCGAGCTGGACGGCCTCCCTAAAGCCTTGCGAGCGAGAACACCCTCAGCGCTGGGCCCCGTCGTCGCATACGACCAACTGGTGCACTGAGCTACCCCACCAATGACTGCAAACGCCATGGCCCTTGCCATCGACGCCCTGCTGGCGGCCGGGTTCCTGCCAGACGGGCACACGCGGCAAGAACTCGTTCGCATCCCCACACGCAACAGCCCCGTTTTCGGGCACTCGGGCGGAGAGTTGGCCAAGCTCGGCGGCCGTCAACGATTTGCCCTGCCGGACACCGACGTCAAGTGCACCGTGGGCAAACGAACGCTGGCGCTGTACCGAACCGGCGTCAGCGGCCTGACCGGCCTGACTGGTGTCACCGGCCTGGCGACCTTGAACACCTCGGACCTGTCAGGCCTCGCGGTAGCGCTTGCCGCGCTGCAGCCGCACCACCCGGCCTGAAACCGGCCACCTCCCGGCACGACGACTTGCCCTGCTTCAACGACTCGAACGCAAAACACACCACCATGACCACCGATACTGCCGACACGACTCTGCAAGCCACCGGCTTCTATGACATTTCCCCGGCCACTGTCCTGGCGGCCGCCCGCAAGCGATATGGCGAGAACGTGCAGGTCGCGCCCGCCTATTGGCTCGACAGCGAAGTGATGCGGTTCGGCATCGGCCTGGACAATGGCAACGTCAGTTTCGGTGCGAACTTCAACTTCAAGAAAGGCGTTTTTCACTGAGTCTACCGGGCTCGCGCCTGCCAGTCGATGGCAGCGTGCAGGCGAAGAAACGCCCTCACAGTTTTGCAACTGTGAGGGCGAAGTGCTTGAATCAGCTTATTGACTGCGAAGCGGCGTGGAGGCGCCATTGCGCAGCCAGTTCGCCATTTTCTCGAAGGTGTACGGGCCCATGTCTGCGTAGTCGTCGCCGGTGTTGAGGCAGTATTCGACCTCGCCGCCAACGACCTGGTCCTTCCATTTGGCCCAAATGGCGAAAATGGTCCGCGCGCCCGCGTGCTTGCGATGCAGCTCGTTGAGCTCATCAACCCGGCTTTTTGCCTGCAGCAGAACCTTGGTCTCGAAGTCGGCCTGCGCCTTGGCCATGGCTGCGCGATGTTCCGGACGCAGCAGGTCAGCCCGCGCAATGATGACACCGCCGATGTTCTTGCCCGGGTTCGCGAGGAAGCGACCGGCGAACATGCATTGGCCGTCACGCATCGCCTGAGCGAACTCCCGCAGCTGCGCGACCCGCTTGGCACCCTTGACCCGAAAGCCGAAGCTGCCTGAGTCCCAGGCACCCGCGATGTCGGGTTGCTCGGAACGGGCGTTGAACCGCAGCTCCTGCTGCACACGACCGCTTGACGAGGACACCGGATGGCGTGCCCCGTAGAGCAGTACCGCCACCGGCTCGCCCGCCTCGGTGCTCTCTTCGTAGACGATGCTGTCCAGATTGGCCTTGATGGCCAAGTTGTCGAAAAGGTCGGGAACGCCCGTCTTCGACAAATTGAGTGCGGACAGTATCTTCGTCTTGAGACTCGGGTTCGATAGCGTACGCGCCACGACGTCAGCCTTCAGGGGCGCATGCCCCGTCAGACCGTAGATGAGTTCGTCGGAACCCGTCTCGTGTTCGGTGCAGGCGTCCGAGCCTGTGGCGATAGCAAACACGCGGTTGCGCTTGTCAGTGAGGATGTTGGGTTGGTTGCCTTGTCGCATAAGACGTCCTTAAGTGAGGTTGTGAATGTTCCTACGCGGTATAGCGCCTGGGCCCCACAGCACCCCTTTCCAGCGAGTAAACCGCAACACTACACCAGACAAGCTGCAATCTCCCGTGACGCTGCTCCGGCAGGTCTGCACTTGCCGACGACGTCGCATCCCTACGGACAATCCTGCGGACAATCTCGACTCCTTCTCGACATGCCCAACTTCATCGAACCCCTGTGCGTCCTCGGCCTCTTGGCTATTGCGATACTTGCCGGCTACGAATGCCATGCCCGGGGTATCGAGTCCGAGTTTGACGACAGCGTTCTGCAGCAAGCTGCGGCCCTCGAAGCGTACTCTGCCAAAAACGCAGCATACCCGCTCACCGAAGAAAGTCTGCTGGGTGCACAGGCCCTGACCCAGACGACTCTGGTCTGGACGCTACCCGGAACACCTGAGAAGCTGGCGCAACTGGACATGGGCAATCAGGGCGAACATTGCACCAACGTGTTCACGAACTACGACTTCGTCCGGCAGCATTTGAAAACCGCGCCAAAACTGCAACTGCGTTGTGAGACAAATGAAGGCCATACTCGACTGGTGCTGCTTCGGCCTACTCTGGTCGGGAGCTCGGCCACCCCGCCAAGCACCCCGAAGGCAGCGATTCGCTGACCCCAAGGACCGACGACATGCAAGCTTGCCGCTCCCCGGATAACACCGAAGCCGGCCCGCCGACCCCGCTCTGGGTTTATGCAGCGAAATCCAAATCACTGCTCGAGGGGCTGCAACCCTCCGCGATAGCGGCCCTGGAAGAGTGGCTCGACGGCCAGGCCGGCGACCCACTGCGCGGTGGCGCGATTGACGTGATGGCGTGGCCAGGCTGGGCCCGCGTAATGCAACGTCGGTTCCACGAGCGGTTCACCGCGAAAGCGCGTTAGCGGCAGACGCGCTGTTCCCGCAACGCACAGACCCCGCAATTGCCGCAGCCACACCAGTCTCAGTGCAACTCAAGCTGTCGAGCGCGACGCTCCAGCGCTTCGCAGTACTTGGAGTCGAAGACCGCATCCAGCATCCACGCCTCGGGGTGGTCCGGATTGTCCATGCGGACCTTCTGTTCGTGAGAGTCGTACACGACACCCAGCGCAGTGGCGATTTCGGACAAGGTCAGGGTTTCGATAGCCGGCATGAGGAACTCCAAGTAGTTTGAGGAATCGCCTCGCGAAGTATGAGCTTCTCACGAGGTGCTTGCAGCGGATACTGTCTAGGCACCTACCTCCTAGCGGCTCCTGGCGGCAGCGGTACGCCAGGCCAAACGCGCTTCAAACCCACTTACGACTTCAGCGCTCGTCGGGCGCCAGAGGTTGCCACGATGGCATGGAGCGCCGCGTGGCGCTTGAGCTTGAGCATGAGACCGTAGGTTCGCGACAGGTGTTCTCCCAACCGTGCGACCAGGGTCTTGAAGTCCGACGACACGGGAGTGCTCCATTGCAGGCAATTTCCGCAAATACGCACGCATGCGTAATCGGTCTCAAGCCTCGCGTTGTCGTCTGGACTGCCAAAGAATTCAAAACGGGCGCCCGGCCGCAAACATCGCCTGCGGTTAAGCCCCGCATATCAGGTTGGTTTTGCCGACCCTGTGCAATTGCACTCAATGAGGGTAGCGCCGCACACCAAAGAGTGCTAACATATACGCACAATAAGAGCGCGCGACCATGACCACTTTTGCCTCACCCATCAACTACCTGCCGTCTTTCGTCGACGAACCCGACGAGATGTTCACGGCCCTTTGGACCGACCTGACGTGGGAGCGTCGTGGCCAGACGCCGCGCCGCGAGTACTACGCCAACGATGTGCCGGTGCCCTACGTCTACGGCAAGGGTGAGAATGCACGCGAATACCACCCGCAAGTGTGGCATCCGGCGATGCGTCGACTGCAGGCCAAGCTCGAAGACCTGACGAAGACTCGCTTCGAGGTTTGCTTCCTCAACGGCTACGAGGACCAGAGTGACCACCTGGGCTGGCACGCCGATGACAGCCCGGAGATGGACGACGCGCGCCCCATTGCCATCATCAGCCTCGGCCCGAAGGCTGAGCGAGAAATCTGGTTCCGCCCGCAAGGCGACAAGCTGGCCGTCGAACGCGTGAAGCTCCAGCACGGCAGTCTCTGCCTGATGCTTCCGGGCATGCAAGACACCCACTACCACCGCATCCCCAAGGCGGGCTTCGTCTGTGGCGAGCGCATCAGCCTGACGTTCCGCGGCTACGTGACGCCAAAGACGGTCTGACCGGCTGAGTAAAGACCAACTGTTCGAGCTGGCCCAACCGCCCAGCGCATCGCACAATTAAAGCGCGGGGCTACACACCCCTGAACTCTGCAACCGTTTTCACAGGGCCATCCATGTCCTCTCGTACTTCAGCGTTTTGCCCTCAGGTGTTGCTGGCAGCCCTGCTAAGCGCCTTTTTCGTACCTGGCACCGCCCAGGCCCAGCCCGGAATGGCGAAGTGGGAGCATTGGCTCAACATCACCTATGCGGGCGTGGAACGCGCATACCCGCTCGACTGCATGCCCGGCTCCACTGCCCACGAAGACGAAACGCTCGACGAGGCCCGCAGGTACCGCGTCCAGTACGCCTGCGTACACAACGACGTCAAGGTCTCGATTGTCGACAGCACCGCCGGAGCTGTCGCGCTCACCACTACGCTGCCCTATTTCCGAAAACGCGGCCACGCGCCTGTCGAGGTGGAGTCCAAGGGCTTCAAGGTTGAACTTGCCCTGGTCAAGATGTAGGCAGCGCCTGCTGCACCGATTCGTGGCTAGCCTCGCACCCTTTCAAAGACCTCCCGTCATGTCCGCGGCCCCCTCCACCACTCGCGCCTCCTGACCGGGGTGCACCGTTTCTACGGCGTAGCCAAGTTCTACCTGGAGAACTACCTCGGCTGCTTCCGCGCCCTCGACCGCATGCCTCGCAACCCCGCTCGACCCACGCAGTTACAGGCTCTAGCGCTCAGCCGCCTGAAACCATCCTCAGTTACCGAGCAAAGCGCCAAAAAGATACGCTCGCGACCCATTGGTCAAGCGAGCGTAAGAGGGAATGAATGCAGTTGGTCTGATTAGGCGATTTTTTCAGCTGCCTGGGCCGCCACGATGGCTGCCTTCGCGGCCTCGAGTTGCGCGGCGTCGACAGCTTGGACTTCTTGCAGGAGCTGCTGGATAGCTGCATGGCCCTTGCCATCCGGGTCATACGGCCAGCGACTCTCGACGACCAAGTCGAACTCCGGCTTCGACGGGTGGAGCTGGATGGAGCCTCCAAATGCGCAAACAACGTTTCGAGCGATGGCCAGCAGCTCGTGGTCGTACCGAATCAACATGCCACGTTCGCCCTCGGGGCCGAATTCGTGACGATAGATGAGGGCGCGCATGCGTCCCGCGGAGTCCTTGAGGTTGATACAGGCGGCCTCCGGTGTGCAGGAATAGCCTGTCACGATGACGTTGCCGACATCGACGAAGTCGCCACTGCTGCTCTTCTTGATTTCGCGCTCGGCGCCTGCGGCGATACCGAAGGCGGTCGCAACGGCATAAATGCGTGCGCGGGCGGGGAATGTGACTACGAATTGCTCAAACATGTTTTCACTTTAGGTGAGTTGGCCTAACTGCGTCTAGCGACCGCCAATCCTGGATACGGATTGCTACCTCTGAATGAACACCGGCCCGCACGAGGCGGGCCGAACAAGACTACCACCGCATCCCCAAGGCGGACTTCGTCTGTGACGAGCGCATCAGCCTGCCCTTCCGCGGTTTCGTGCATCCGGCGTAATCGACTCGTCGCCCAGAACACTCGGCCGGCGGGCTCTCACAAGGGGCCTACCGGCCGGACTCGTCGAAAGAGGGGTCGCAGGCCTCCTCGGGATTTTGTTTGCGAACCTGTCCTAAAGGCACGCTCGCATACGCATAAGAGAGTAAGGAGTCCTGGTCCGGGGTCTCCAAAAACCTGGAGTGTCTCCTCATGCCTCGCAAAGCCAAACCTCCCCTGCCTACCGCAACGCAACTGGCTGCACAACGACTGTTCGAGAAGCTCATCGCAGAAGACCCTCGACTGGCGGCCTACTGCCGCCACTTGCGCGCAACGCGTCGACTCCGATTTGCCTACGACATCCTGCCGAAACTGCACATACCAGGAAGTGGCTTCCTGGACACGGAAAATGCCTGGTAAGCCGAGTTTCGAGCCCACCCGATTTCTCGCTATACGCCTCCATAGGAACCCCTTGGAGAAATCGCGATGACCGCTATCGAAACGCTCAGAGCCCTTCGGGACCGAGCTACCCCAGACACCGAAGAATACGCCGCCCTTACTGCGGGCCTGGACGCCCTGCGCTTTGCCCTGCCCCGGTTGAAGGTAACGGCCCCCTCCATCCTGACGACGTGGAGCAACGAGGCCTACCAACTCTGCAAAAACGTGCTGCATCGTGCTCGCACCCAGCCGTTACCCGAAGTCGAAGCCTTTTTGGACCGCCCTGAAAACCAGTACCTGAACTACGAACTTCTGCGCAACCTCCGCCTGAGCGCACGCTCCGTCGCTGCAGGTCAACCGTCCCCACAGGTCATTCGACAATAGCCAGCCTCACCCTTCACAGGCACCTCATCCAGGTGGCTGTCTCATTTGCTGACGCCGTTGATGCTCCCCGATGTCGCTTGGCTACACGACTGCAGGTACATTTCAACCAGAGGACACCATGAACCCTTTCCAAGACAACATCCAATCCGTTCGAGACCACCTGGCCGTCTTCGAAGCCGCGGGCGCCACGCTCGAGCGCTCGATGGATTCAGGCTTCAATGTGCACGGTGCCATGTCGGCACTCGTTGGTGCCCAGGTCAACCTGCGAGACACGCTGGTACAAACAGCCGTCGCGCTGCAAGTCGAAGACCCCCAATTCCGCGAATGCGTTCAAGTGGAAATCTTCTCCGAACCCACCGGTGGCGTCCGCGGCATCGTGACCGCCACCTCACCCTCGACCGGAGACCGAATCGCCAAGGCGCTGCTGCGGCTTGACAACGAAGCCAGTATCTCGTTCAGTATGCCAACGGACGTCAATCCGAACGACCTTTCGGTACTCACCGCAGTGATGCTGCAGTTCGCTGACGCTGTCGCGCGAAACAGCTAAGGCCCTCTAGCTCCCATTCCCCGCTCCCGCACTGCTTGTCAGTCCGGGAGCGGTTCCATTTGGACATCCAAGGGCCCAGCGCCCCGCCAAGACCGCGACGTCGCGTGGTGCTCGCTACACCTTCCAAGGAAACCATTTTCACGAAAGGACAACCCATGGGATGCTGGAACGGGACCTGCGGACTGACGCAACTGCCCATCCGAGAAGGTGAGCGCATCGCGCTGTACCCGCTGGTCATCAAGCAATTGAACTTCGAGAACCGCTCGTCCCTGACGGGGCACGGGGCCACCGACAACGACCTCGTCGCACAACCCCTGTCGATGCCCATCTTTGGCGAATACGACGACTACGGCGGCGTGAAGGCCGAAAAGCAGCTCGGCGTGGACATGCTCAAGCAGACGCTGCAACAGTACGCGGACGACGACGTCTTGTTTGTATCGCGGCCCGCCCGCAAGAAAATCAAGAAAGTCACCGAGCAAGTGCTCGAGACCTTCTACGAAGGCGGCCTGTACCTGGAAGTGCCCAATACCACCAAGCAGTGGATTGCGAACCTGCAAAAGACGGTCAACGAGACGCCCGAAGGCGAGCGCGGAGGGTTCTCCCATTACGACCGCTACCTCAAGCAAGACCTCACCAAGCTGCCAGACTCGCTGACCTACGGCTTTGGCGTCATGATGGTGTGTGAACCTTTGTTCAAGGACGTGGTGCAAGCCCAGGGCGCTCTGGAAAGTGACGGCTGGTTCGACCACCGAGCAAAGAAACTCGTCAAGTATGGCGACACCGAACGGGCCGAGTTGGTCAATCGGGCCACGTTGTCGGAAGACTCTCTCAAGAAGGTCGAAACGGCGCGAGCCGACTTTGCGAAGCTCGACACTCCGGACGAAGGGGACAGCATTCTTTCTGCCAGCAAGATGGTTGAGAGCATGGTCCTGTACTCAAGAGCGCTGCACGAGTCCAATACCGCGCTGTACGCGACAGACCTGCCCGACCAACTGCTCTCGCAGGCCATGTTGGCGCAGGACGCGAAGTACATCGACCAGTGGGCCGACAACGTGCTGTTCTGTCGGGCGATGCAGAGCCTGCGCAAGCAATGGGTACCTCAAACGGGTGCCGGCAGTCAGGCAGGACTCTACGAGTACGGCACCCTCTACCGAGCCGTCTCCAAATTCATGGCAACTGCGCTGGCCGAAGCTGAGGCTGAGGCTGACGAGTAAGTCGGTTCTACTCCAGTAATTCAGACGCCCCGTGACTCACAAAGTTCACGGGGCGCTCTTTTGGGCAAAAACCAGCTTGAGGCGGGACCTGGGCGCTATACGTAGCAGGACAACCACTATCATTGCAATCATGCGAGCACCGCTCTACCACGCCATTTCGTTCGAGCACTTCGTCGACGTCATGCGCAACGACGCTCTGCGCGGGCACTCCACCCATCGGCTGCACAGCAATGGCACCGTGCCGTGGCCCAATCCCTTTCACTCCGAGAACCGGTTTCCCCCGGCCTATCTCGATAGCGACTGGTATTACGGCATCTGCCTGACCCGCGACGAACGTTTCGCCCTCAGCTGGAACGACCTCGTTCTGGAGCTGGACCAAGACCAGCTTCGAACTCGCCATCGTGTGGTCCCGTACAACTGGATGGAGACGCGCGTCAAGGCCGAGGCCGAAGAGTACCTGGTGACCGGCAAGGCTGGCATCAAGTGCAAAGATGCGCTGATTGCGCACAAGGACAACTCGCGCACGCGCCGAAATGCACGTCGCCTAACCTCGAAGCAGCACGTTGGCGAGGTGCCGCGGATTTCTCGGTTCATTCGAAGCATCCACGTCGTTGCCTCGGAACAGCACCGCAAGAAAACGACCTTTGCCATGAAACCGGAAGCCGAAGCGTCCCTTGCTCAATGGCGTTACGAGAAGTTCTGCGAGGCCCTGCCCCTGCTCAACGGCTACTGCCGCTGGCACAACATTCCGCTCGTCGTGCGTTGAGCCCGATTTTCGGAAAACACCGCTATTTCGACTCTTTCCTGACCGCGCCATTCCGGCGCGGTCTTACTTTGTAGCGCCGAGTTATAACCAGCCGAAGAACTAGGCAGCAACCCGACGGAACGAGCCTGGTTTGCTGCGGTCGGGCATGTAGTGCGCAAGCCACCTGCGAAGCACCATCGGCGCGTGACTGGCCAAAATGGTCAGGCCGGGCTTGCCTGCGGCATGCTCTGGATTTGCCGTCAGTACGAGCTGCATGGCAGCAGCCGTACCACGCGGTACGGTCGCAACGGTGAAGTGAACTTCACCCTCGGTATGGAACTCCAGCACTTCGGGCTTGTCTTGCGGGAGCGCTGCAACGGAAGTCTGGAAATCGGCGATGAGCTTGTCGAGGAGCATGCGAGTCCTTGGGGAGGGGAAACTCCCTCGTGTAGCCATCCCGTCCGGCGAACTCGAAGCGTGCAAAAGAAGACGCCCCGACCACAAAGTGGAAGGGGCGTCAGAAATCAAAACGGCGACATCACTCGTCGTAAAGGCCTGCCATCAGCACACACTGTTGCTCGAACGACAGTTCGTTCCAGTCGGCCTCGGGCATGTCCTCCTTGACTCGGGCAGAGTCTGCCGACAAGGTCCAGGCATCCTCGATGGCCGAGGAAAGCTCTGGCCAAGTGTCTGGACACTCATACGTCGGCGCCGTCCACGAAAACAGGTTCGGATAGCCGTGGTGCTCGGTGCTGAACTCGACACCCAGCTCCTCGAGTACATCCTTCTTTCGGGCGAGCTCGTCGTCGAGAAGGTCTTCCTGGGTCAACACTTCTGCGAACAGCAGTTGGGCGCTGGCCAGGCAATCGTTCTCGACGCCTGCCTTGTACAAGTCAACGGCAACGCCTTCATCAGTCCGCGTCACGCTGACGTTGATGGTATCGACCTTAATCCAGGCGGCGTCAGTTTTCTCCGTCAACGAATACTGTCTCGATGTCGTCGGCTTGAGGGCCGGCGGCTCCGAGAAATCCTCGTCGGCGCAGAGTGCTTGCCAGGACTGGTAGCCGTGCAGTCGTGCCACGGCTTCGAGGGCCTGGTTGTGGCTGACAGCGACGCCTTGTGTTGCGAAAAATGCCTTGAGCAGCCGAGCGGCTTGCGTCGGTTGCGGGGTGCGGATATTCATGTGAAAACTCCTTGCGGTTAAGCGCAGGGGCCTTTCGTTGCGATGCCCTCATTTCGGACGAAGCTCCTGCTGAAAGCAAAGAGTTCGAAATACCTGGATGTCCTCGTTTGCCACACCGCTTTCGCGGCGAGGGCGGCGGGCTGAGGTGCCCACGGTGAGTGTAGCGCACTAACCCCGGGGAGCCCTACGACACCTTAGGCGCATGCGCTCCGACGAGTGCCTAAACGTCCGAAATGAAAGTCCTCAAAAAGGCTATTCGCCACACGTTTCGCATCGCCGCGTTCGAAGAGGTTGTCCGCACCAAGGAAGGTCTCGTGACGGCTGGGCCGGGCGACGCAGTGCTCACCGGTGTGCAGGGAGAGCTATGGCCCATTCGCTGGACAACGTTCGAGGCTACCTATGACTACGACCTGGCCTCGATGACCTGTGCCAAGCAGCCGCTGATTGTCGAAGCCTACCGGATGGACGAGCCTTTTGAAGTCAGAGTAGGAGAGGCCAACGAGCCGATTCGCGGTGTGGCCGGAGACTACCGGCTGGCCAGCCACCAGAGTGACTTCGGCATTGTCTCAAAAGACATCTTCGAGTTAACTTATGCGGTCGTGGACGAAGGTCCTACCCGCGTACCCGGTGCGCCGCCTGACCCGCCACCAGGCGCTTAGTCTCGTCCCCGAAGCAGTCGGGGCTATACCAGTCAGGCCAACTGGACACCAACCCTATGCTTCGAAAATCGATATCGCTGCTGGCACCTGACCTTCCTGCCGAAGTCGAGCACTTAGGCAGCGCGTACTACAGCGCGCAAGACGCGCTGCAAGCGCTCATCATCGCACAAGAAAACTTCCGTGGGGCCGTGGCGACCGGAGCTTTCTCGGCCAACCGGGTCGAAGCTCTTCTCCACGAGCTTGACGACATGCGAGACGAACACCAGGCTGCTACACAGCGCGCGTTTGCGTCCTTCCAGGACGCGGCGTTCACCGCGTTGGAGACTGGCATGACCCCGGGCTTTCGAGGGCACTCTATCGTCGTGACCGAGCGCACCACACCGGAAATCGAGCGAACCTATCCGGTCTACCGGTACGCCCGTATCGACCTGCGAAGAGACCTCCACATCACACCCTCCGGATTAGCGCTCTACGTGGGCGAAAACCCGGATAGGTACTGTGGCCCAGACCCTATCCATGGTCGAAAAGCTTCGAACTGCCGCATGCACCGGTTCGCGGACGACACATCGCTGGAGCAAGCCTGGGATTGGACTTTCGCTTGGACATAGCCCACTCCCGGAATTCATTGACCGCGCCATACCCTGGCGCGGTCTTCTTTTGGCCTGGAGCAAAAATCTCCCCAACAACACTCCCCGCCCGAAAGGCTGCCTCGGGGAGAAGGCAGCCTCTCTCTGGTCGGAGTGGGAAACCGTCAGTTGAGCGCGCGAACGGCAGCCAAAGCATCCAGACTTGCTGCCCCTGCGCTCCTGTCAGGCCGCCATCTCTTGCTGCACGCTGCGCTTCGCCTGAATGAAGACGCTCAGTGCTTGGAGCTCTTCGCGCACCAGGGGCGGAAAACCCTTGCGGCCACCGCGTTTGTCGAAAAGCAGGCTGTCGAGATAGGCGTCGAGCGCGGGTGCGTCGTTCCAGACCCGGCACAGTTCGTTGGCGATACGCGGAAACAACAGGGGCAACTCGTGCGGACGCACGCCCTTGGGAAGACCTCGACGCCACAAGAGCGTGTCCCGCAACAGCACCTGGTCTTCGACGCGACGGGCGCGACGGTAGCCAATCCACAGCTGTTCGCGCATGGCCTCGAAGCTGGCGGGCATGGACTCCACCGGCAGCGGCTGGGACGTGGGCAGTTCGGAAGCAGCCGGGAGGGTCGGCAGGTCGAGGCAAATGGCGGAGGTCATGGGGACGGAATCGAGCGATTGGTATGGAACGAAGTATTACGGTCCCCTTTGCCGGCGGCTACCGGAGAATGAGGCAAATTGTGGCCGCGTTCACACCCCCGCCTGAGTTTCCACCTTCGAGTGTGCGCTCGCGCACACTTTTTGAGCTGCCCCGTCGAGTTGCATCGACTTTCGGGACGCAATTGGGGCCAGAGTGCATTACTCCCTGGGCTGCGAGAACGAACTGCATCGCTCTGGCTATACCTGGTAGGTCAACAACTCGCCAAAACACATGCAAACCACGTTCTACGCTCCTGCTTCGAAGATGCGCCTGCTCCAGCGGCTGGTGCGCCAACACGACTTGCGCTTCGTTGGGCAGCCCCTGGAAACGTCTCGGGGTGTACTCGTCACCGTGAGTGCCGACCATCTCCCGCCGGGCGGCGCCAATTCGTTCCTCGCGGACTGGGCCCGCTACACCGCGACCATCACGGAAGTGACGTCATCGTGGCGCGCGCGGCTGCGGCGACGCATCCAAGGCCGCTACAAGGCCCTGCTCTCGCGCTGAAACAGCTGCCCCTTGCATGTCTGCTTCAAAGACCTCGGCCTCCCGCCGAGGTCTTTCTCATGGCGCGCACCCTGCGGGGCGCTTAGCGGCGACTCCGACCACCCACCGCCCCTGCAAGCTCAGGAGAAGCATGCACGATGTCGGCAGGGAAACCTCAACGTTCCCACCCCAAACCTTCCTCAACTGCGCAAGCATTCGAGTCGGTCTACTTTGCCTACAATAAAAAGCGCTGTCCTCCTTAGGACAAGGCTTTTGCGTTGTAGCTGGCGGATGCTCAATGAGTCGATGTTTCCCAGGCTAGGCGGGGGTCTTTCGGAATGCTGTCCGTCAGGTCGAGTTCCCGCTCGAGCGCCTGATTGCGAATAGCCTTGCCCGAGACCACGGACCGCTCGTTGACAACAAAGCGAATGAAGTCCCCAGGCTTGGACAGCCCAATCGGGTAGGTGCTGTTTGGCGGACCGCCTGCGTACAGCGTGAACACCGTTTTAGCAACTACCAAGGTGAATTGCAGGGGGCTCACGTCGGCGCCGTCAAGCGCCATGCCGATGCGCGCGATACGGCCTTCGAAGACAGATTGAGTTTCGCGAAAGAAATTGGCAACAAGCTGGAACATGGTCACTTTCGGCAAACGAACGGACTGGGCCCAGTGTAGTTGTGCCTTTTATTGCGGGGTGCCAGCCTTACAACGCGGAAAATGCCCCGGCAGCGGTCAAGCTACGGGGGCATTGAGAAAGAATCCCAGTTTGAGGGACTCTATGGCAGCAGTGGTTACAAAGCACGCGCTTTCGCAATTCGGCTGCGTTGCTTGCGCTCTGCCGTGAGGTCTGTCTTGAGCTCGTGCAGATACGTCCGGGCCTGTTCGAGCGGAAAGTCCTGAGTGAAATAGCCTTTGCGGCCCCATTCGCCATAGGTGTTCCAAGTGCGGTCTACCTTGAGCGCCCGATTGGCACGGCGAGTAAGGCAGGCCGAACTTAGTACGGCTATAGCGCAAGAGAGCAGGGCTTTTGAATATCCGCGTAAAGGAAAGCGGATTACAACCTCAGTAGCCGGAGTCCCCATCGTCTAGCTCGAGAATCTGAAGAGATTTACGGCTGGGTTCCGCCGTATCGGCCAAGTGCCGGTGAAATTCGCATGTTCCTTCCAGCTCTTCCAGGAACTTCCAGTGCGCCATCTCTCCGCTGCGGCTGTTCCACTCGGAGTAGATGAACGGCTGCATCTTGAACGGCACCCCTGTGGTGACGAAAGCCGGCAGTAGCTGTTCAGACAAGTGATGTATCTCGGCCTGGATGATTTCATCCATCGCCGTGATGAGGGCACTGCCTACGCCGCGGCCACGAAAGCGGACTCGTGTGTAGATGCACTTGAAGTCGATGTTGAGGTAGAACCTGCGGGCGTCTTCCCAATCGAGCTGGGCAATGTCCTCGCCATCATCATCAACCGCACCAAAGACGTTTTCGAAGGCGTTCAGGTTCAGCGAAAAACTGATGAAGCCCGCAATGCGACCCTGTTCGTTGCGAGCGAAGAGACAGTACTGCGCGCCCTTGTCGTCCCCCTGATGCCCGGACTCGAGGAACGTCTTGGGAGAGATGTTCAAGGTGTGGCAAAACATGGGAACCCCGAAGTCGTCGGCAGCCTCAGTGTCGATGAACTCGTGGTCGAATTCGCGTTTGTCGTACTTCAATCCGTCCTTCTGGTCTTGCTGGAAGAACTTCAGGAGGTACTCAACCGTGCGACCAGTTTGGCGGGCACTGACAATTTCGTAGGTGTGGCCATCCTCGGAGCCGACGCACGTGGTAATTTGGCGAGATTTTGCCAACGTTTCGGGCGCTTGGCTGTGGCACAAGGTCAGGCCTTCGATGGCTTGCCGGATGAGCAAGACCTGTTCGGCCGAGAGTTGCAGCTTGGAACCTGTGTCGACCGAAGGGGCCGCGGAGGAGATTTCTTGCATGAGCACGGTGGGCCTAAAAGAGTAGTTTTCCTAATGGGGTGTAGCCACTTCGGCCCCTGAACAGGCCAGCTCGACAAAGGACAACCGTAGTTGTCAGCAGAGGTTATCGGCAGCTCCCCCGCCGGCTGTAGCCATTGAAGACACGCTGTACCGCGGGCTCTGGCTCGCCATCCTGGCATCGCTCCTGCTTGTCTGGCGCGCGTTTGCGCTGGCGCCCGCCCCGCTCGCCATCCATGAGCTTGGTGCATTGGGGGTGGCAGCGCCTCTTGCCTCGATGAGGTTGCCCTTGCTGTCCGACGTCGGGGTTTGAGCGCTTTTGCGACAAACACCTCAAAGCTCGGTGACGCGCCAATGCGTTGACGGAGTTGGAAGACCACGGCTGTCTTGAGTTGTTGGAGAGCCTCGAGTCAAGCCCCGCCGCACAGGCTTGGCATCGATACGTAGTGCAAGTGCAAAAACGCAAGTTCCGCTGGGAGGACTTGTACCTCGTTCGAGAGCTCAAGCACCTGGAAAAGCCATGCCCACTCGCTGCAAGTAGATGAGTGGCCCGCGGCCTCGATTGCAGTGAGCTAGAGGGTCCGCAAGCCAAAGCGGAGGGTAACCGGTTCAATGACGACTGTCCCGCCCCAGGCAATAAAACGACATTGATATAGGTAATTGCAAGCCCTTAACCCGATGCCGAGGAACCTCATGCGCCCTATCGAAACCACCGCCGTATTGGCCGCAATCACAGCCCTGAGTGCCGCGCTCCTGGCCATGACCCCCGCGGATGCGCAGACCAACGCTGAAGGCAAAGGTACCCGCAGCGACCTACTGATGGAAACACTACCGGCACCGACAGCTGTCTCCAAGATGCCCAACGGGCAATACTTGATGAAGTACGTCGACGAGAAGACCGGCGTGGTCTGCTATTTCTCGACAGCCGAGCATGCGCAACCCAGTTGCGTGAAGATTGCCGAGCCAGAGCACAAGCCTTGATGTCTTGCCCGAAGGTACAGGGCGACGATGGCAGCCCGCGGCCGGCTCGATTCTCAAAATCGGCGCTACACCCATACCCGTCTGACACCTACCGACCCGCGCAGTTGCTGACGCGGGCGCTCGGTCGCTAAGGTCATCCTCAGTTATGGAGCATGGCGCTACGGCTTGCCACTCACGCAGCGTGGCCCGCCGAGCTGTGCACTCCTCCTTGGTTCAGGCGACGCAGGACTTCAGGGACAACCCCCTCTAGGACGGCAGTCGGAGGGTCGTTGCAATAGGTCATGTGCCGTCGCACAAACCAGCGCGGCGATGCCCCGGCTCCCTCATCTCTTGACCCGTTGACTAAAAGTCCTGCCTTGTGCGCGGAGTTGGCTGTATTGGTCGACGTCAATGAATCCGCGAGGGCGTACATAAGCAGCATCAACGTCTCGGGACGACGACTACGCACTTACGATATTGCCGTCGTGAACGAATTGGTCGGCGAGAAAAGTATTCAACGAGAGAGCCAGGAGCAATGTGCGGCTTGTGTGAAGCTGCAAAGTCTCTGACGAACCGAAAGCTGTGGTGCTCAGTTTTGTCGGCTCTGCGGAATAACGAGGGGAACCACCACGACCGAACAAATTGAGAAAACGGACTTCTGGGAAGAGGCGAGTTAGCTCCCGTTGTCGGAGGGGAGTCCTTGCCGCAAGAAGTTATTGAATGAGAACAGCCTCCACGAAGGAGGCTGCTGAATGTGAGTCGCTTACTTGAGGACCTTGACCAGCCTGTGGTCCGGGAAGTCGGGGATGTAGCCTTCACCAAGCGTCGTCAGCACGTGCTCCGCCTCTTCGCGGTAGAGGCTGAGGTCATCGGGCGTTTCGTCCGGGAGGACGCGCTGGTCACGTTCCAGATTTTGCTTGGCCTCGAGGGCGATGGCTTCTTGCAGGGGCAGTTCGACGGTTTCGTACATGACAGTGGTCCTTCAAAGGAGTTTTCCAGATACGTCTAGCTACGACAACAAGAGCGACAGGCGTCAATGGAACAAACCGGCGACCATCTCCACGAGGGTCATCGCGCCTACGCGCACCAGGAGGGCCTCACCGGGGAAGTGCTCCTTGCCGGCCGAGCAAGCGCTCGCCGGCGTGCCGTTCTTGGCAGCCGACTGGGTGCAGCTGGCGGTCATCTGCGCCTCGTTGCGTGCAGCGGCCGTGCCCGCTTGTGAAATAACGGTCCACTGCAAAGCGCCAATCAGCGCCATCACGCCAATCACCAGCAACAGCGAGAAGCCCATGCTCCCTCCCGCGGAGGGTTCAACGGGGGAATGTTCAGGAGTGCTCATCAGATAACCTCAAAACAGTTAAAACACGACGGAGTTCTAAATCAGGCCTTAGCGGCCCACTTCGCCTGCGCTTCGTCGACATTGATGCCCGCCGCTTTCAGCGTCTCAAACGCCGCCGGAATGGTCGAGCGGTCCACCGCCACGTAAGCCCAGTTGAGGGCGCTATCCTCTTTGAGCCGGGCCCGGAGAGCCCATCCGCGAAACCCAAGGCGCCCGAGTTCAATGTGCTCGATGCACTTCGGTTCGTGCAATAGCAAGGCCAGATTGGCGTCCGCACGTGCGGGCTCTTGCAAAAAGCTCCAAGGGTGGTCGCGCTCTGCCACATAGTCAGCCCAGTTGGCCTTGGAGCAGACGTACTGCGACCAGAAGACACCGCCCAGGAGAACGACGCCAAACGCGTAAGACAAGCAGTGAAGAAGAGTCATGGGGACAAGGAAGAAAATCTTGAAAAGCCTGGCGGGAAAGATGCGCGCCAAGCCAACCCTCAACGGGACCGCCCCGACCGCTCGCTATGCCTCAATGCGGTCGGTGCATCAGTAGGTAGAACATGCACAGCCAACCGACCAACGCTGAAGACTCGACGATGCCCACGTAGGACGTCTTGCTGCCCCAGGTGAAAAGCAATTTGACCCAGCGGCCTGCTTCTCCGAACGCGAACAACGTGCCGATAGTGGCCGCAGCCATGAGCACGTAGGATGCGAACTCGCTCGAGGCGAAGATTGCCGGCGTAGGCTGAGTCGACGCGTTGAGCATGCACAGCGACGTCCAGTTGGCCAGCAACGCGAGGAGCGCCGCCGGGTGCGCCTGGAACGACCAGACGCCCTTGCGGTAGACCGTGGGCCAGAACTCGGGGTTCGGGTCTGCCGTCCAGGAGGAGCGGGCAATGGATTTGACGATATTTTGCATGGCAAGAAAAGCTGAGTAACGTGGAGGCCTGGGAGGTGTAGGTCGGCCCTTTAGCTGATTCAGCAGGTTCAACCGGTCACGACACGGCGCGTGCCCGGCTCACGGACACAGCGCCTTTTCGAGCGACTGGCAGAACTCCTTGAGCTGAGGCCGCAGGCCGTCGCGCGTCATGGCGTGCAGTTCATCGCCCAGATAGTTCAGAACCGCTTGACTTCGGTGCCCATACCCAAAAACGTCACCTCGGAACGAGTCTTCGGATGGGTCATAGATTCTGCCATCACATTGCCAGGCTCTTGGGCGACCTCGGCTCTCATCGGGCCGAGGTGGTACCCGCAGGCTACCCAGCCCGCGCAGGCGCTTACCAGCAGAAGGGTGCAAGCTATCGCAGGGGCTCTCGTCTTGATACGCGACATGAGGTACATCTCAACGCTGCTGCGAGTCAGTCGCCCGAGGCGCCTTGCTCGGTTTGCGAGGCATCAGCATTCGACATCGTTGCTTGTGCTGCCGCGGCCTGTTCCGTCGCTTGAGCGATGAGCTTTGCCTGCAGATGCTTATCGGCCACAGGAGTTAGGGTCTCGTCGTCTGTCTGAGCCATCAGCGCCTGGACGTGCTCGATGCTCAGCAGGCCCCACGGCAGTTCGTTCCAGAGGGTATCCGCGGGCATTTCGAAAACAGGTGTGAAGCCAGGCGCGCCGAAAGGTATGAACACGCCTGCCGCAATGAGGGGCCAGCAAAACGACAGTGTCGCCCAGAATGCGTTGGCTTCGGCATCGCCAAATCGAACGCCTGAAAGACCATAAATGGCACTGACGACAATGTCCAGGTAGACAAGTGCGCCTACGACGAAATGCCCATTCGACGCGCGCAGCTTGTTGCGAACAAGCGCACGATAGTCTGAAGCCAATCGCGTTGCGCCGAAGTTGGCAAATCCGTTGTAGCGAACTTCAGCTTCCAAGTCGTTTCGGGTCGACTCCATGTCCACAAGGAAGGACGTGGCCAACAAGGTCATGCTGAGCAGCACCCAACCGAGGCCCATGCCGTTGAGAACCAGCAGGCCCGACCACCAACGACTAAATGGCAAGCCCCAGATAAAAGGAAGGCCGCGCCCCACCAAGAAAAGGCCAGCAATGACCAGCTGCGGAACGATGTAGGTCGCCGCGCGGCGGCCCGCACTGCGAGGACGGTAAAGGACTTCAGAGTTGGACATGACGCAAGGACCTAGGTGAGTCAAGAACAAGAACGCGCGGAAAGGGGCCCTGCGCGTTCGCAAACCGTCTTCAAATCTGCAGGTAAGAGACAGCTTTAGCGTGAAGTGACGCGGGTTTAGCCCTTAAAACTCGGCTCCGAGGGCTTGGCGACCGTCGTGCCGCGGGCTAAAGGCCTTTCGCCTTACGCAGGTTCAACGGGTAAGCAACTCGGCAAGAACGGCTCTTGAGCCATCTTTGGCCACCACGGCGCAGATGGCATCATCCGGCAGCGCCTCGTAGTTCCGCGTCTGGTAGCCGACGTAGTCGGCGATGGCCGCCGCTTTCGACACCACAAAATCAGGTGAGTCGTCCACACCGTCGAACTCAAAGGTGCGCGGTGCCGTCGCAGGGAGTTGTCCCGAGGCCAGCTTGGGGGGCCGCCATTGCTGTCCCACCTGTTCCCGAGGCCCCAAGAACCAGAGAGAATCGTCACCCGGCTATTTGGCTACCAGTGCCAACGTACGCACCATCACATCCTGAGCCCCCAGGTGCCGCAACCAGTCTTCAGCCACTTCGCGGGGTTCTCGACTTGGAGCGCCCGCATCTCCGCAGAGCGCTGCTCATCGGCCCGGCGCAGGGAGTCCTCGACAATGGACAGAACAGAGAGGGGGGGGAAAGGGGTGAAGCAGTCAACATGCCTGCATTTTAGCGCTAGATAAGACCGTTGCCTCTATTACAGCAGCGCATGTACATACTAGATAACCAACAGGGAGGCTCTTGTTCGCTATACGGCTTAGGACCATTTCAAGGAGACAATGATGTCTGCAAACCACCAGGCGCCTGTCGCCCCGAAGTACATACCCGTGGCGGAGTACCTCGTCGGATGCTGCCACTGGGGACATGCAGCGCCGTACAAGACGGCGACAGTTCAGGCTGATTCGCTTCAGGTAGCGATGGCCAAGGGCCGCAAACTCCTCCAGCCTTCCACCGTCGAGCACATCCGTCACCTAGAAACTCGACCCAATCCGGCCCATGTCGCGGAACTACGTGCCAACGGCATGCTGTAGGCACCGCGGCTCATAACCACTCTCATTCCAAGCCTCAACGCCCTCCATAGCGTTGAGGTTTTGCTTTTTAGGCCCGGCGCGAGGAAACTTCTGGATTACCCCTGAATGGCGCGCAATGAAAAGCCACCTCGCCCGAAGGTGAGGTGGCTCATGGAATGAACATCAAATGGCCCGTGCGTTGTCGGCACGAGCAGACACTTTGGACTTAGTCGAACGTGTCCGGTTCGTCCAGCTCATCGCTGCAACCAAGGTCAAGGAGCGAACTCCTCTTCGCAGGCGCAACAGTGCCGTCCAGTCGACCGAACAGATAGCACGTGTCGAGCTGGTCGTTTTCCCAGTCAGTGCCAACCCAGTGCCCGTGGCCGCAATGCAGCTCAGCGAAGCCCGACGGCCCCTTGCGCCAAAGCGTTCCGGGACCATGCATCTTGTGCGTGGCTTCGCCTTGACCGGTGGCGGCCTTCAGTGTGACGGAAAGAGTGCCCATGAGGTGCTTACCGGGCGCTGGCCGAAGCCTCGAACAGCCGCTGCACCGTATCGAGGAACTCGGCCTCGGTCTTGGGCAGTGCGCGCACTTCGGCGCCTCGGCTGTTGGCCCAACGGTCGAAATGCTGACGAGGGCAGCTGGCTTCGAAAAAGCCGAAGCAGTTCACGCGCCATTCGCGGTTGCGCCCGCGCAGGTAGTGGCCCCGAAACCTTCCTTTGAGACGCGGAGCCGGCGCCAGGCCTGCCTTGCGCGCCCAATGCAGCCACTGCTTGGGAAACTTGGTGCGAACTTCCTTGTACTGGCGGTCGTCCGAGTCAATGGAGTCTTTGTTGAATACTTCAAGCGTCATGATTGTCCTTGGTCACAAATGTCTTAAGCGATATAGCATCCGCCCCGATGAATTCGAATCCGGGATAAGCTGAAATTCCAGTTTGCGTCTTCATCCAATTTCCCCATTCACGCGCAAATCTGCGCGCAAATGGTGAAAACAGGGAGGCTTGCAGGCTACAGCTCGAAAGGAGACGCCAGCCCGTGCTCGGTAAACAGAAGGCGGAGCTCGTACAAGTCCAGCCCAAGCGTTCTCGCCGCCCTGCGGGCACTGATGTGCCCTCGGTCCAACGCGCGATGCAGTGGGACGACCATGGCTTGCGAAAAGCTACGTACGGACAGTTGCGGGTCCTGCGCCTGCGACGACACCGGCTCTTGCAATTCCTGCAACGCTGCAGGCTTCAACAGCGCACAGACGAAATGATGCGCCATCAACTCGGGCTTGTGCGCGCCCTTTCCCAGAAAGGCGTCAGCGGGGCTCACGGGCGCCGGTGGCAAGACGTCCCAGGTCAAGAGCTGAAACAGCGACCGGGCCAGATTGACCGTGAGCGCTGCAACGTCGGCACGCGAGTTCACGTACAACACATCCAAGTTGGCCATGCGACCTGCACCGGTACAAATCGTCTCCGGCAACGGCACCCACAGAACAGGAATTTGTAGATGTTGCTCGATGGCGGCCGACAAGGCCACCGTCGACAGTCGGCCCAGGGTGAGCAGGGATGCGAAAGCTTCTCCACAATCTGCGGCCATGTCCGTAGTGGACTGCGCTCCGAGGCGCAGCGTGCGGCGAAGCGGGTCCTGCGGCGTGACGGCACTCTCCCGCAGAAAACGAAGCAGGCCCATCCATTCCTGTGCGCGCGAAATCAAGCCCTCTTGCACTTCCCGCGAGGCAAAGCTGCCCTTCCAGGCAAACTGCGACTCGCCCACGGTAGTGAGGACGTCCATGAAGAACTCCACGTCCTTGTCGAAGATGTCCGACAGCGCCATCAGTTCTTCGACTTTCAACGAACGACGGCTGTTTTCGATGTCGGAGATGGTCTGCCGGTCCTTGAATCCCATGCGGGCGGCCAGCGTGACCTGCGTCATACCCACGGACTCGCGGACGTATTGAACACGCTGCCCGACGAAATATCGGGCGGAGGACGCTTTTTTAAGCTGCTGTTGAGAAGGTGTCATAACGCGAATAGTGAAATGCCATTATATTCTTGCGAAAGCGGCAACGCAAGAAAACCCATCGCAACGGAAGACCTGGCCGGCAGTCCACAGATATGCTAGTATGCTGACACTTTTTGCGGTCGCAGGAACTCCCCGGACTGCGAGGATGAAAACATGAACTCACACCAGAAAATGGCGCTTCGTCGCCAAGCCCGTCGCTTCACCCGGGGAGACGGCATCGTCATCTGCGAGGGGCCTTTCAAGGGTCGAGAGGGCCAAATCGTCGCGGTCGGCGATTGCAAAGATGGCCAGGAGACGACTCAGACCTATCACGTGCAATTGCAGGCAACCGCTCTCAGCACCGCCGAGAGTACCGCCGTGACCAGTGCCCAGCTGGAAAGCGCGCCTGCGCTCAACACCGGCAAGTACGGCGGCCCCACCCGCGGTGGTCGTGCTGGCGGCTGGTGCGGTGGCAACAGCTACCGGGCGCTCAGCCCGTCCCGCCCTCGCAGTGCTTAAAGCCCGCGCCCTTGAACCGCCTCGCGGACAAACTTCCAAACTGCTCTCCCCGATGTCCACAGTTCCCGTGACCCTGAAGCCTCGACCTGCCGATGTCCCCAAGGACGCGGGCGTCCGGGGCGACTATCTCTACGGTGAAGACCAGGCAGAGTATCTCCGGCCAGACTGGCTCCTCGTCACGGTTGAGGAGCACGTTCGGGCTGCCAACGAGCCACTCCAAGGCATTGCCTTGCGCCGGTTGAGCTCGAGCACCTGGGGCGTTCTCGAAGAGCTGCTCCCCCAAGGTCTGGAGGAGGTCCAACGGATGCGCGGCAACGCCGCTTACGAAGACGTGTACACACAGCACACGACGACCTCGTTGTATCCGCTGCTGATTGTCACGCCGGACGCGCAGCAGTACCCTGACGTGAACAACCAGCTCGAGTTCGCTACGCTCGACACGACAGAGCTTCTTGAGTACCTGCCCCAGTTGGTCGACAAAAAGACACACGATTGCGGCGTGGCCCTCGGTCGCATTGAGCAAGTCCTCCTGGGAAGCGGATACACCCAGATGTGCCTGCCCAGTGACGGTTCGGCGTGCATTGAATTGCAGTTCGCCGAATTCACGAACGGCGACATCCTGGTGCTGGCCGGTTTCGAGTGGTTCAACAAGTAGAGTAGACCCAAGCCGCGTACTCTCGCCACACGAGCAAGGTCTAGTTCCCCTGGAGATACCCTGGCATGACAAAGCCTCCCGCTCTTTCGCTGTTTGTTCTGCGAGCCAATGACCCGGCCGCCCTCGCCCGAATGTACGAACTTCTGGGTTGCGAGTTTCAACGCGAGCAGCACGGGAACGGGCCGGAACACTTCAGCACCGTGCTCGGTGGCGTCGTTCTGGAAATCTACCCGACGTCTCAGGCCCAACCTGCGACTAAGGGGCTTCGCTTGGGCTTTCGTGTCGCCCATTTGGATGACACCCTCTTTGCGCTGCAACAGCAAGGCGCAACGCTCACGTCTGCAGCGCAAGACTCGCAATGGGGTCGACGCGCGGTGTTGGTCGACCTCGAAGGGCATACCCTTGAATTGATGGAGTCGCCAACGGCCCCGCTCAACGAGTACGTGCTCAGCGCCGTCACGGCGGAATGGCTCCCCGGACACGTCACGGCACCAGCGTATACCAATGGTCAACACTGGAACGGCTGGGCGATGCCCCTCTTCACCCTCGCCGCTGCGAAACAACTCCTGCAGCACATGCCGGAACTGCACTACGACGAGCCCACCGACGCCTTCGTCGTCGACCCGCATGACGACAACGAAGAGACCATCGAACGATACGGCGCCGAATACTTGACGGTCGCTGGCGAGCGCGTCAAGGTGTACGCCATCGGCGCGGGGTCGTGGTGCTGGGAGCTGCAAAGCTAGCCTGCGGGCCCAAGTACCCCTGCGGTGAGCCGCAAGCTTTCGTGAACGCCAATTCGCCCAAAAACAAGCCCCCGAACAGAAAGTTCAGGGGCGATGAATTCGTCAGCGTTTTGCGGGCTTCTTGGCCTCAAACGGATGAGGCGGCGTCTTGACCTTCTTGGCGTACAGCTCAGGATAGCCGCTGGACTTGTGCACGACCGCGGTGATGAGGTAGCACGTGCTGTACACCTTGTGGAAGTACTCGCCGACGCGCGGAAGGACGTCCACATAGAAGACCTCATTCTCGGCGCTGTCCTTGGTGCAGAGGATGAACGTAATTTTTGACGACATGGGAAATCCTTGAACGGGAATGATTGACCTGCCTCGGTGTAGCGAATGGTCGTTGCTGCGTTCACGCTGCAATCACCCTATCCCGCCGCGGCGTCGCGCCTTCGCCCCGTCTCCCGGCGTCCTTGTTCCGCTAACATTCGCAGAAGTACGCGTCCCTTGCTTGCGGCAAGCGACTGCGGGTGGTTCAATTCCTATACCGGGGTAGGACAACTTAAGGAGTACCCTCATGGGTGGAAAAGCACTGAAGAACAGCCCGGTCACGCGTGTGGACGCCGCCGAGCATCAACGCATCAGCCAGATGGTCACGGCCGCCCTGACTCGGAACTTCCCGAGGCAGCGCAACGCGGCCCTGCCGCACTACGCCAAGAAGGAGACGTTCGGCAACTTGAGCGTCTTCCTGCAAAGCGAGTCGCCGATGGACAAGGTGCTCGTACGCGACCTCGTCGCCCTGCTGGGCGCGACCGAGTCCGTACTGAACGGCAACATGGTCTCGCTGGCCGTAGAGAACCTGCAGGTGGACATCACCGTGTACCCCGCGAAGTCTTTCCAGACCGCGCTGGACTACCACAGCTACAACACACTCGGCGGCCTGATTGGCCGCCTGGCGGACAGCATCGGTCTGACGCTTCGAGACGACTCGCTCGTCTACAAGCGCATCCAAGGTACGCAGCTGCTGGCAGAAATCACGCTGGCAACAACCTGGCAAGGCGCGCTGACGGAGCTGGGCCTGGACTACCAACGGTGGACTCAAGGCTTCGAGACGCTCGCCGACATGTTCGCGTACGTCACGACGAGTCCGCTGTTCGCGAAAGCGCTCTACAGTGACGCTGGCTACAAGGACGTGCCCTCGGGCATCCGCTTGACCGTCTCGCAAGAGTTCAGCAAATGGCTGGATACCGTCGACCCCCGTCAGCTTCCCCCTGACTCGGCGGTGTCGCAAGACGCCTGGCTCGAAGCGATGTTCAAGCATCATCCGACGGCCCAAACGCAGCTCACCGCAGCGCTTCAACGTCACGCCGATGTCGTGGCCGCCAGCAAGAAGCTCAACGGCAATCTGGTCATCGACTGGACGGGCCGCCAAGGCTACGCACTCGGTCAGTTGCTGCGCGCGCTCAAAAGCTCGTTCGACTCCGAAGAGGCGCTGACCCAGTGGACCCTGGCCGCGAGCGAAGAGGACATTAAATCCAAGGTGTTTGCGCTGCACGCCAGCGTCTAAGCCACCTGTTCCCCGAAGCCACTTTCCTTCCGGAAAGTGGCTTTCTTTCGAGTACTCGACTGTATGGCAGGGAGTTTGCACAAAGAAAACGACCGTGCTCTTTGGCACGGTCGTCTTGAATCGGTCAGCAACGGTGCCTCAGACACCGCAAGGGACTTCAGGACGGGTCCGCTTCCGCTGCCTGGGTCGAAGTCTTGGCAGGCGTCTTGCGAGCTTGCCGCGGACCTCGCGGCTTTTCGCTGGCCTTGACCAGACGAAAGCCCTGTTCACGAGCCCATTCACGCAGCAACCGTTCACGCCCTTCGAGCGTGTGGTGGTCCCAGCCGGGAGCGGTCATTTGCAGCACCCCCAGATTGCCGCCAACGCTCACGAGCGCGGTACGGTCCGCGTGGTGGGTCTCGATGGCCATACCCGCGTTGGAATGACGGCCTGCCGGGATATCGACGGTGCTCCGGTCAGTGTGCTGCACACCGTGAAGTTCGCGGACCGCATTGGCCACGTTCTTGCCGAACTCCGGGTCCTTCTCGATATCGCCGAGAGCGTCGTTGTAGATGACGAGGGTGGTATTCCAGCCCATGTGTAGGTGTCCTCTTGAAAAGTCTCCCCAGAATGCGTGCGAGTCCGATGACTGCCACATCCTGGAAAGTGTACAAGGTATAGCGCTCCTCCCGAGGACCGACCCCCGAATGAAGTTTTCAGGCGCTACACGGCAAGTCTGCTCCCTTTGCGCTTGATGCGCCGACCGACCGTGAACCGCTTCGTCCTGACGTACGACAACTCGATACCCGCCTCCCCGTTTGCGGACGCTACCGCGGCAGCGCATGCCCTTAACGAGCTGCACCCTGGCTGGCAACTGGTCAAAAAGGTGGCAAATGTCTTCGAACTGAACACCGTCGAGACGCTTGAGACCGTTCGAAATGTGCTCCCGCCCCACTTCAGCGTGCGAGAGACGGTCTACGCCGACATCCAGCCGCCGCGTCTGGACCTCGACGCAGTACGCCGAGCCGTCGCTCGCCAGTCCGCAAGCAAACAGTAACTAGACCGCGGCTCCGCACCCTCATGACCTACGACGACGTCAACTGGCACCCCGGGCACGATTTTCCCTACGGACTGGAGCCCGAGGCCGCGGCGACCCCCACGGGGATGTTCCTGGCGTGGGCGCACCTGAGCGGATTGGGGGACAACGAGCACCTTGAAGACAACGCGCCAGCTGTCCAAGCCTTGCAAGCCAGAACGCTGTCGCCTGGCCGGTACTATCTCGATTGCTGGGACGGCCGTCTGACCGACGACGTGTTCACCGCTGAAGGCAATGCGTTCGCACAGGCCTATTTCGATTTGGACACGGGCCACTTCCTGCGCGACTACATCGCGACCGTCGTCCAAGAGCTCCCAAGCCACTACCACGTTCCCGATACTTGGCAGACCTATCAGGCACTGAAGCCTCGCTTGGACCATCGACTGGCCCTGTGGCGCGCGGCCAAAGCGGGCCAGGACTGATTGCGGTCTGCAATAGGTCGCACAAATCACGGTATCGAGCGAGCCTGTTGACGCGCTCAGCGTCGATAATGACGACAACGCAACCCTCGCCCGCTGTTTCGACGCCCAACCCCAAAGTCTCCCGAACACATCGACAACGACATGCTCCTGGCTTTCGTCGATGATGATAGCTGCGTCAGTCGGGGCAAATGCCGCACCCCCGCCGCACTGCCCGAAACCCCGACTAGCTCCCCGCTTCCCTCGGGAAGTTGCCCAGTGCAACCGCGCACCTGGTTTGGTCAAATGGAACGCCGCCTGTCGCGGAAACATGTTGCCCAGACTGACACCCCACACCAACGCTATGACTGTCCCTCGCTCCACCGTTGCAGCAGCCGTCGCCGGTAACGCTATCGAGTTCTACGATTTCGTCACCTACGCGTACTTTGCGGTCTACATCGGCAAGAGCTTTTTCCCCTCGACCTCACCATACCTATCGCTCCTGGCCTCGGTCGGCGTTTTCGGCGTGGGGTTCGCCGCCCGACCTCTCGGCGCCCTGGTTATGGGAGGGTATGCCGACCGCAAGGGCCGACGGCCCGCTCTGGTCCTCACATTGATGCTGATGACCCTCGGCACCGCGGGCCTGGCGCTCACGCCGAGCTACGCGGACGTGGGCATCGCCGCGCCCCTGGTGTTGGTGCTGGCCCGGCTTGTTCAAGGGTTTGCGCTCGGCGGCGATGTGGGGCCCGCAACCGCCTTTTTGTTGGAAGCGGCACCGCCGGCTCAACGAGGGCTGTTCACCAGCTGGCAGTTGGCCAGCCAAGGTGCATCGGCGTTCGTCGCCGGGGTATTCGGTCTCGCGCTGACCGCCACGCTGACTCCCGACCAAATGCAGGCCTGGGGTTGGCGCATTCCGTTCGTCGTTGCGCTGCTGCTGATACCCCTTCTGGGCTACCTGCGAAAGAACATGCCAGAGACTCTGACCACGACGACCGTGGACGGCGCCGGGTGGACCCCGCAGTGGCAGGTCGTGCTGTGGGGGCTGTTGGTGGTCGCAGGCTCCACGATTGCAACCTACGTCAGCACCTACATGACTACCTTTGCAGGAGCTGCACTCAAGCTGCCGGCCACCACCGCCATGGCCGCTACCGTCGTCGTGGGCCTGGCGCTCATGGCAGGAGCTTTGATTGGGGGCTGGTGGTGCGACCGTGCGGGGCCCGCCTGGCCGGCGCTGGCGCCTCGCATCGGACTGACGCTGCTCGCGCCCCTGGCCTTTCAGAGTCTCGTGAGACACCCCAGTCTGGGATTGCTACTCGGAGTTTCGGCGTTGCTTGCCGTGCTGACGGCCATGAGTGGCGCAGGCGCCTTGTTCCTGCTGACAGACCGGCTGGCCTCGCAACGACGTGCTGCCGGTGTCGGCATCGCGTATGCCCTGGCAACCGCTGTCTTCGGAGGAACCACCCAATTGGTCATCACGTGGCTCGTCCAGTCCACAGGTGAGGCCCTGGCCCCGGCGTGGTATGTCAGCGCGACGAGCCTGGCGACCTGTGGCGCCCTCTTGCTGTTACTGCGTCAAGGTCTGCCCACCAACGTGCACGCACGTTGACTTCCCAACGGGGGTTTACCGCGATAACCCCCAACCAGATGCCACGCCCTGGCTTGACGCCGCCATACCCCGTTGGCTAACCGGGCCATGAACTGCGGACACAAAATAAACGACCCCTGACTGCAACGGCAGAAAGGGGTCGATGAACAGTTCAAGCGGAGGCGGACGGCATCACGCTGGCGTCCGGAGTCCTGGCCTGCTTCAGGGCCGCATCAGCGATGCAGCTGTTGCACACTTGGTCAGCGCCGTGTGTAAAGTCATCAAATGTCCCGCTGGATGTGCGTGATGACCACAAAGCGGTCTTCGTTGTACGGAAACGGGAGCACTGTGACGCTGTTGCAAAACAGCTGGCCCGGACCCGAACCGTCGAAGAAACCGCGGTCTTCGGCCACATTGCGCACCCATTCGAGGTGCGACATCTTCTGGTCGAGGGCCTGGTTTCGCGCTTCTTCGTCGAGTTCGAAGTGCTCATAGCGGTCGTGGCCGTCGATGCCGTGCTCGATACGGCCAATAAGGGTAGTTTTCATAGCTGTTTGAGGGTGAAATGACCTACCGGGTATAGCGACCTGGTGCCGACCCCGCAGCGACCAGGCATCGCGCCATTCTCAGGCTTGCCGTTTACGCATCCCTGTCACAGGCTACCGGTGCGCACCGCCCCAGGTCACTCTTTGCTGGGCTTGAGCTCCATGTGGCGGTCCACCTGCAGGCTCTTGGGAACCTTGTGCGCGATAAACAGCATCGACACCTTGCCGCGCAAGGCATTCACGGTCTCGGCAATCTTCTCCGCCGCAGTCTCGTCCAAACCGCTGGTGGCCTCGTCGAAGACGAGGATGCGAGGGCGTTTCAAAAGCGCACGTGCGATGGCAACTCGTTGACGCTGTCCTCCCGACAAGCCGATGCCCCGCTCACCAATCTCGGTCTGGTAGCCCTTGGGCAGGTTCTCGATGACGTCGTGAATACCTGCCATCTGGCAGGCTTGCACTGCTTGTTCGAGCGTGGCCGTCGGGGCGCCCATCATCAAGTTATCCAGGATGGTACCTGCAAAGAGCACCGCCTCCTGTGGAACGACCCCAAAATTGGCTCGTAGCTCATTGATGGTCATGGACTTGGCATCTCGGCCATCGACCTTCACGGTGCCCGAGTAGTTCACGTACAGGCCCTGCAAAATCTTGGCCAGCGTGCTCTTGCCGCAGCCCGAGGGGCCCGTAATGAGGACGACCTGGCCGGGTTCGACCGTGAAGTCAAAGCCCTCATACAGCGGCGGCCGGTCTTCGTTGTAGCGAAAACCAAGACCAGTTGCCTGCAGGTGACCGCGGCCGGTGTTCGTCGAACTTGCCAAGACACCATAGCGTTCCGTGGGCGTGTTCATCACGTCTCCGAGTTGCGTCACGGCCGTGCGAACCTGCTGAAGCTCCTGCCAGTAGCCGGACAACTTCAGGAGCGGCTGCGACACGCGCGAAGAAAACATCTGGAACGCCACCAGCATACCAATGGTCAGGTCACCCTTGCTGGTCATGGCCAAATACGCACCCAGGCACAGCACGCTCACGTTGTTGAGTTGTTCGAGGAGCTGCATGACACTGCTGTAGCCATTGCCCAGCTCGCGGGTATGCAGCGTAGCGCCCAGATAGGCCTGGTTGATTTCAGCAAAACGACGTCCCGAGTTGTTCTCAAGTTGCAAAGACTTGAGGGTCTCGGAGGCCGCCACCTGCTCGGTCATGAAGCCCTGCAACTTAGCGCCCAGCTGGGCCTGCCGATTGAAGCGCGCACGCAGCATGGGTCCGACCAAAAAGCTCAGGCTGAGCATGATGACCAAGTACGTTGCAACCACGCCGGACAAGGCCAGGCTATAGCTCAGCATCAGCGCCAGGAAGATGAACATGAAGGGCAACTCAAGCGCGCCCAGCAAGAACGCACCGGCAAAGAACTCCCGCACACGCTCCACGCCATGGATGCGGTTGATGATGACGCCGGTGGCGCGGTATTCAAAGAACGGCAACGGCAGGCGCAACAGCCGGTCGAACACGCGCTGCGCGAGTTTGCCGTCGACCACGTTAGCTAGGCGAAGCAGGAGCTTTTGACGCAAGTAAGTCAGCGCAGCGGAGAAAAAGGCAAAAAGCGCAATACCGATGCCCAGCACCACGAGTGTGTTGGACGCCTGGTTGGTGATGACCTTGTCGACGATGGCCTGTGTGGCCAAGGGGAACGCAAGCGCAATGAGCTGGATGACCAGCGACGTCACCAACGTGTCGCGGATGGCCTGCTTGTGCCCAAAGAAAGCCTTGGCAAACCAGCGCCAACCGAACCGTTCGGCTGACTCCTCAATGGGAACTTCGCGAAAGAACTGCAGCCCCTGGGGTGGCTTAAGCGCCGCCAACTCGACTTCTCGCAGTTGCTTCAGGTTCAGGTCGACTGCGCCGACCTTATCGTCCCTGACGCCAATGACCAGCAGCGGAATGCCTTCGTGCTCCATCAAAATGGGGCCGCGACGCAAAAGTTCCGCCCAGTCTCCGTTGACGTAGGCATGGTCGAGTCCCGTCTCCTTCAACTCCTCCGCCAGGGCCAGGACGGTTTCACTGCGCGCGAGCAAGCCCTCGGCGTCCGACGGCTTGAGTGGCAGTCGAAACGACTGCGCCAGGGCCCGCAGCAACGCGTCGCGTTGTTCCGGGTTGAGCGCCAGCTCCGTCGGCGGGGGGTTCACCCAACCCGTCAACTTGCTCAGCAACTTGTGCAACATCGTCATCATCGGGACTCGCATCAACGTTCACGGGCGGCTTCAAGGACCGCTTTCTTCAAGGGGGACGTCAGGTATTCCAGCAAGCTACGCTCACCCAGCTGCACGTCGACCACGGCCTGCATGCCCGGCTTGGCCTCGAACGACTTGCCATCGCGCTTGAGGGTCGTGGTATGCAGCGCGATGCGCGCCTTGTAGAAGAGCGGGTCGCCTTGGGCGTTGCGCATGGACTCGGGCACTTCGGAGTCCGCGCCTACCCACGTCACCTCGCCGGTCAGCCAGCCGTACTTCTGGAAGGGGAAGGTGGCGAGCTTGACCTTGGCGGGCAGGCCCGGTGCCACAAAGCCGGCGTCCTCATTGCGAACCCAGCCTTCGACCATGAGCGTCTCGCCCGTAGGCACGAGGGTCAAAAGGGGTGTGCCTGCAGCCACGACCTGGCCCACCGCGTGCACGGTCAAGCCGGTGACCACGCCGGCGACCGGTGCGCGAACTTCGTCCAGCACGGCGCGGTGCTCCGCCTTGGCCAGCTCACCCAAAGTCTTTTGCAGCGCGGCCAGGGCTTGCGTCTGGTCTTGCGCCAGCTGTTTGTTGAAGTCTGACGTCACTTGGGACAGTGCTGCCTGAGCCTGCGCGATGGCGGCGGTATTGGCCAATGCGGTGGCCTCCAGCGACTTCGCGTCCTGTTCCCGCTCGATACGGTCCTTTTGCTTGTCATCAAAACTGCTGCCTGTGACCAGGCCTTGCGCCTTGAGGTCACCTTGGGTGGTTTCAGCCTGCTGGGCAATCTCGAATGTCTTGCGTTGCTTGGTGAGCGTCTGTTCGGTGGCCGCAAGCTCTTGCTGCGCCTTGTCGAGAGCGGACTGCGCTCCTCGTTTGGCGTCTTCATAGGCAACGGCGCGCAGACGAAATTCGGTATCGACGAGTGCCTGGCCGGTGGCCACCAAGTGTCCTTGCAGTGCGGACGTTGCTGCGGTAATGCGGGCTCGGTTCAAGTCCCGGTCGGCCGTCAGTGCCTGCACGTCTTCGCGGGGCTGCGTGCTGTCCATGCGCGCGAGCAGGTCGCCCGCTTTGACGGACTGGCCATCCTGCACGAACAACTCTGCCACGGGCCCGGCTTCCACCGGTTGCATCACCTTGACAGCGCCAGCAGGGATGACCTTACCTTGGGCTTGAACAACGATGTCCAGACGGCCGAACGATGCCCATAGGACAAAGGCCAGAACCATGGAAATGAGAACACCGCCAACAAGGCGGTGCACCGGGGCAAGAGAGGAATTCATCGGCGCAAGAGCTGTGGAGCTTGGCCGTGTAGCAGGCGATGGTTATATGCTCAGATATGCGTTCGACAGGCCGGGGCACCGCAAGGCGTTGGGAGTGAAAACGCCACTCGGTTTACCGAGTGGCGCACGCTTGCGGAGGACACGACAGAGCTGGACAATCAGTCGTCAGTCGTCCCAAGCCAACTTAGCCCTGCAAATACAGCTGACCGGCAGTGGTCACTGCTGTTGAGGTAAACGGCAACAAAGCCCCGATTGGCTGTGAAGCAACGCCCCGGGTATCCTGAAGGCCAGGATACATCCCAATGGTGCCACCCTCTGCAAAGTTGATGGCAAGGTCTCCGCCAAGCGCCATTCCAGGGGTCGAAGACACCGGCAACTTGCTGAGCGCGTCGCTGAGCTGCAGGGACTGCACCGAAGGGTTCGCGGCTTGAGCGGCGTCAAATGCTTGAGCGAAATCATCCAGGTTAACCTGCTCCGCGAAGTAGCTCGTCATATCGCCCGTCATCAAAATCAATTGGAGCGTTGCTTGATGTGTGCCACTGGCGTACCAGTCTGCAAACGTTTCCGTTGCTGACCCATCATGCAAGACCAGGTCCGAGCCAGACCGACTCAAGCTGACACCCTCCAAGTCGTTGCCCCCCAGGGAAATAGTCGCCGCCGCACCGGCTCCGAGCCCGTTAACAGTGTCTTGACCTCCGTAGGAATCAAAGAGCACTAAGGCCGGCTGCCCGCTAGGGGTCAAGTTGATGATGTTATCGCCGGAGCCAGCGCTGTAGACCGTGCCACCGCTCAAGATGTCATTTCCAGCGCCGCCAATCAGCAGCGACGGCGTTGTGTCGCCTCCGCCTTGCAGCGTCGCGCCCTGCGTGCTAGGCGCCTCGACCAACTGGGCTAGCGTTTGGCCATTCGCGTCGAGGTAGGTGCCCGCTGCGCTTCCATCGGCAGCAATTTGGATGGTACCGGAGCTGTAGTCCAGACCAGTCCAGAAGGTGCTTGAACTGCCGTCCGAGGCACCCCGCTGTACCACAAGAGTCCCGTCTGCATACCAGCCCAATCTTTGAGAGGAACCATCGTTGAAAAAGGTGTTGTCGGTTATAAGCTGGCCGCTGTTGTCGTACCACTTCCATTCGCTGCCAGTCAAGCTTTCAATGTCCTCGAACGCTCGTACGTTCGGTGCGCTATATGCAACCGTATCGCTCGTGCCATCGAGAGCCCATGTTGAGGTGCCTTGTACGCCGCCGCCATCGAAATACTGGGTATTGGTACCGTTTCCTTGCGAGTCGACTGCTACATCTCTGCTGACCGTTCCATCGGCGTAGTAGGCAATATCCGAGTAGCTACCATCAGCGTTGGTCAAAATGACTTCACTAGACCCATCTGAATAGGAAACTTGTTCGTTGGTACTGCCGTCCAAGTTATAGGCTGTCTGGTCGCTTCCATTTGTCGGGCTCCAGGTACCTTGGCCTGCCAGGCTTCCGTCCGGTCGATACCACGAATAGGTGTCGTTACCTTGGCTGTCCCAAGTGCTGGTGTCCCACAAAGTGCCATCCGCGAAATGGTCTTCGAGATGACCCGAACCGTCAGCAAGCGTATACCCCGAACCGTACGAACCGTCTGCATACGTGGTGGTCGACGTCGTGTCCCCCTGGCCATCCCCAATGGTAGTCACAAGCGTGCCATCCGACCCGTACGCATGCGCGAGACTTTGGCCGTTTGCCTGCGTCGTGCGGTCTCCATACGAACCATCCGAATTCACATACGAAGAGACTGAAGACCCATCCGCATTAAGCAGATAAGCGCTTTTCGACCCGTCAGCACCTAGGTAATCCTCCTCCTCGAGAATGCCTTGCGCGTTGTACTTTTGCAGCTGGGTGGACCCGTCTGGTTCCACCACGGTGAATGTGCTGTTGCCCAGGGCGTCTACCGTGGTAGCGTTTGTCGTCTCCGACCCGTCCGCGCCATAGGCGTGCGAGACGCTGTCGCCATTACCCGCGGTCTCAGAGTCACCGTGTGAACCATCCGCGTTCACATACGTCGATTTCGTGGAGCCATCCGCGTCCGCGCTGTACGTGCTACTCGAGCCATCTGCACCGTAGATAGCAAAGGCCACCAGTGTGTTTTGTGCGTTGAACGTTTCGGACGAGCCAGAACCATCCACGTTTTGCGTCACTGCCGTCAAAGAACCGTCACTGGCATAGGTGTCCGTGGTGGTATCTCCCGCGACATCAGTCGAGGCGTTTCCATGACTGCCGTCGGCCTGTTGCCAGGCGCTTACGGACGTGCCGTCCGCAAAGGTGGTGGTCCCGGTATAGTCGCCATGACCATCATCCGTGTTGACCGCGATTGAGCCATCCGCATAGTGCGTATGACTTGTCGTGAGACCCTCGGCATCGGTTGACGAGTCTACGTGAGTGCCATCCGCCTGCTGCCAAGAAGTAGTTTGCGTACCATCAGCAAAGGTGGTGCTGGAGTATGTATTGCCCCTCCCATCATCGGACGTCGTTGTCACAGAACCATCGGCCGCGGTGCGTCGCGACTGGCAATACCCGTTCGCTGTCGTCGACGAGACGCCGTAGGACCCATCGGCGTCTTGCCAAGCCCCGGAACTAGAACCATCTGCATTAAACGTAGTCGAGGACCAGTCTCCGTGCCCGTCGTCGGCATTTACAATTGTCGTGCCGTTTGACAATACCGACTGAGTTGACGAGCTACCATCCGACTTAGTGATTGTCGTTGTGCTATCGCCCACGCCGTCTGAAGATTTGGCTGTCTGAGTACCGTCGACGACGTCAAGACTCCAAGAACCGTACGACCCATCTGCGTTCACATATGAAGTCGACACCAACACGCCCGATGCGTTGTAGCTCTTAGTCGTAGATGAACCGTCTTGGGCGTAAGTATCCTGACCACTCGTGCCGTCGGCGTGCTTCCACGTATCCGCAGTCTTGAACCCTGTGGCATCAAACGTGTCGGTAGCCGCCGTTCCGTCGCTGTTTTGCCAAGCGTCGGATAGAAGCACGTTGCTTGAGGTGTAGGTCTTGGACGTTAGGTCTCCATGGCCATCATTGGTCCAAACCGTGAAAGTCCCGTTGGTTGAGTAGGTCGTTCCGGCCGAATTGCCCGCACTTCCTTGGCTAGTTTTCGAAACAACCGCACCGGTCGAATTCAACGTTTCCACAATGACAGTCCCTGAACCATCGGCAGGTAGCGTGTACGTGTCGTTGCCAGCTTGGTCCCGCGTCCAAGTGTCGACGATGTTGCCGAAGCCGTCATAGTCGGTACCGAAACCACTACCGTCGAGGCGATAAGTGCCTATTCCGGTGACGTCACCAAACGAATCGTAGGTAGTGGCGTTGGAAAGGCCAGTTGCATCCTGGGTCCACTTATTGGACACCGAACCGCTATCCGTGTAATCCGTGCCGCTCGAAGTGTTGTTGGCATTGAAAAAAGTGTCAGAAATCAAGCCTCCTTGGCCATATTCCTGCACCTCTGAATTGCCGACGCCATCAGCAGTAGTCACTTCGACAACTCGTCCAAAGCTATAGTCAGACTCGCTGGTCGCCCCAGTCAAGGTGTTGGTCGTTGTCACGCTCGATAGGACGCCTCCCTCATAGTCTGACTCCGTCACCGTGGCGCCTGCTTCTACGATGCTCGTGTCCAGCACGTGACCCGCAAGATAGGTATTCGTCGTCAGTGCTTGCGAACCCGCGTCGTAGACTTGCGTATACCCGGACTGGTCTGAGAAAACTTGCGTGATAGTACGCGTTTTCCCGTCAAATTGGTCAGAGTACGTGTTGCCGTTGCCATCGTCGGTCGCATAGGCAAATGTGCCATTTTCCGGATTAAACGAATAGTTCGACGTCGAACTACCGTTAACGCTGACGTACGTCGTCAAATCGCCGTCCGCATCGTAAATCGCATTCGACCAAATACTGGTACCTGACTGAACCAGTACGCTCTTGCCGTTGCTGTTAGATTCAGTTGTAGTTGTCGTACCGTCGACCTTCACAATGGCGAGAAGATTGCCTTGACCGTCGCTCTGCCACTCCTGCGTCAGCTGCCCGTTCGAGTAATCAATGGTGGTGAAGGCCCCTGTCGAGGAGTTAATTGTGGAAGTTTGAACGACATTGCCACTTGAATCCACACTTGTGGTCTGCCACGTAACCCCATCCTGTTCTAGACTGGTCGTAACTCGAAGGCCATTGACAATTTGTGTGTAGGGCGTTGCAAACGAAGCCGCTTGACTGCTGGAATTACCTTGCGAATACAAGGGCACCGTGTCCACTGCGGGCGTCACTTCCTGCTCAGACAAGGATTGCGAATATGACGAAGTAAGGGTAACGGGCACAAGTGATGTAGCGCCAGTCCCGTCATTGGTGATAGTTATATTGCCAAACCCTGTAACTTCATTTGTGATGATGAAATCCGTCTCACCTGTGGCTGCATCCGTCCAGTAGTCATACGACACCTGAGCGTACGCCGAAGCCTTCGGGTCGGCAAGCAAGGTGCTCAAATAATCCAACGGAACATCGTTAGGCGCATAACCCTGCGCTGCGAGCTGGTTGTAATAATAAGGCGTAAGCACAGAGGTCCACTCTGTTTCGGAGTAGACGGCACTACCATCCTCCGTAACCCCTTGCACCAGATTTCCCCCCGTAGCGAAATTCTGCGGGATAAAAGAACTGGATGCAACTACGTCCGCAAATCGAGAACCAAGACTGCTGGCAACGCTAACAAAATTAGCGGCAGTTCCCGCTGTACCGGCTTGATATGTCAAGGCATATTCGGCAGGTTGAAAGTAACTTGCAATGTTACTCGCGGTCAAAGTCGAACCATCTGGCAGAGCAAGAGTAAAGCCCGCCCCGGTATTCCAATTTTGGATGACAATTTGACCGCCTGCACTCGTGCTCAAGACTAGACTTGACCCCGAATCGGTGGCGGTAATGTTGACGCCGTCGAACGCAGCCCCCAGCGAAACGTAGACAGGGTGCTGACTTGCATCAACTACGATGCTCGAAGTAGGCGTGAGAGCCGCTGGATTGCTCGGCGGAGGTGGCGCAGACACTGTCGGTGCTTGCCCGCTGGCCTCTGCCGCCAAGAGCTTGGTATTTTCATTGGCTTCGATATGCGAATAACTGGAGATGACTATCCCACTCCCCGCAATCAGGGGGGCTGCTTCCGCCACTTCCGCTATCGCATTAAAAACAGTAGCTGCCTTCGTCTTTAAATTACTAACTACAGGCATTTCCGCCTCTTCTAGCGCATATTCTTTCTGGATGTCATATCCCGTGCTAGATGCGTATTTTACCCTCTCAGCGGTGCTTGATTTGACCCCTGTTGCGATTTCCACCAAGTGTTCGAAAATTTGTTCAGTTACTTCCGCTCGGTCGTCGATGGTGGGCGTAGCGGTTGATTCATCGCTCATATAGTAATGGTTCCCAATGTGGGTTTTAAATAGGCTAGCCGCACGCAGGTCGAATCGTTTAAAACAAGTAGGCGAAATGGTTTGCTTACTTCAAATTAATTTGAAAGTAGACTTGAGTTAATTGGCCGAAATCCTACGAATACAGGCTGTGAAGTGAGAATCGCGTACAGCCGGGACGCGATAGCCGGTATAGGTACCCGGTTCGTGTCCCTGCAAGTGTTTTGCATAAAGAGCGGGGACTAAACCCGTGATGCCCTCCGCCTCTCCCGCCTGGTACACATCCTTGCGCGCAAGCCTTAACATAGCCACAGCCCTCACTGTCCTAACAGCTTCTCTGATGGCAGGCTGCGCCGTCCAAACTCCACCTTTGGTCGACGCTACCTTGTCCGGTTTTGAAGACAAGGCAGACCAAGCGCAAACCGCACCGGACTGGTGGACCGTCCTCGGGGACACGCAGCTGAACACGTTGGTGTCAACGGCCTTGTCCGCCAACTTTTCCCTGAAGGCAGCAGCAGCCCGGTTAGGAGAAGCGCACGCCAATGAAGACGTGTCCCTGTGGTCGCTGCTGCCAAAGGCCAACGCGGACTTGCGCCCCGCGTACGAAAAGACGATGAAGTACCAGCAAGACAACGCGTACTTCCCGACCGTGCTGCCCCCGGCGCAAGGGACCTCGAACAACACGTTCAACGTCTCTTGGGAACTCCCGCTGTTCGGCAAGGCCGCCGCGACGGCAAACCTGCAAATCGCCCAGGTTCGCCAGGCTCATTGGCAACTCGAAGCCGCCAAGCTTTCGGTGGCCGCAGATGTCGTACGCATCTACGCGCAGCTCCAGGGTGTTCGGGCCGCCCAAGCCCAGCTGAAGGTTCGTCAAAGCGAGCTGGACGTGCTTCAGCACTCGGAACAGGTTCTGAAAGCCGCTGGTAGCTCGACACAGTCCAACGTCGAGCAACTGCAAGACCAGCTGCTCCAGCTCCACGAGCAAGTGCGCGCCTACGAGTCCCAGGAAGCCCAGCTCCAGGCCAAACTGTCGACGCTGGCTGGACAGCCTGACGTGACGGTGCTGACGAAGCCCATCGATTTCGAGGCCCTGCGGGCCCCGGTCGTCAAAGAAGTCCGCGCGGACGCCTTGCGCCAACGACCCGATGTGCGCGTCACCGAAGCAGCGGTCACAGCCGCTGCGGCCCAGCTTGGCATTGCCAAGGCCAATCTCTGGCCCCAATTCACACTCGGCGGCGACATCAACCTGATGGGCGGCCACCTGGACAGCTTTGGTCTGACGCAAGGCTCCGCCAGCACCATCACGGCCACCGCCGGCCTGCATCTTCCCCTGCTGGACTGGTTTGCACTCAACGACCAGGCCAAGGTGAAGTCCAACGACCTCGACGCCGCGGTCTTCGACTACCGCCAAGCCGTCCTCGCGGCTTGGGAAGAGGCCCGCACCGACTACGCGACCTTGGTCGAGGCGCAGGACAAGGAACGCTTCGCGCGCGACGCCGTTCGCTTGGCCGAGGTCGAAGTAAGCCGACAAGAAAAGCTCCTGAAGGCTGCCGCTTCGACCCGCATGGACGTGGCCAAGGCGGTGATGACCTTGGAAGACCGCCGAACGACAGCACTGAACGAGCAGTCCAATGCCTTGCAAGCCTGGGCCAAGCTTGTCAAAGCGACCTTCATTCAGCACCAAATCGACTACGAGCCTCAATGGCAAAAGACGCCGCCGCCGATGCCGCATGTCGGTGAACTGGGGTGACGTCCCGCGCAGGCTAACACGCGCCTGAATCACTGGTCACGGCACTCTCAATTTGCTACAATAGCAGTTGTAATTCCTAAAAGACTGCTGTCAATGACCGGCTCTGCCCTGCCAACGCGTTTCCCGACGTATTTCGCGACGCTGCTTTTGCACGGCGACTTCGCCGCGCCGGGGGCACCCGGTGCAACGCGGGCGCCCAACTCGGCCATTGACCGCCTGCTCAGCGCAGAACTTCAGGCCGCGGGCATCCAGGTTGTCGCGCATTCGAACTGGCAAGAGCGAGAGCTTTTTGCCGCCGTCGGCGGCCTTGTCGCTGACTGCTGGACGTTCACCCGCAGCACGCACTACTGGGTCGCCCAAGGCCCGGCCATTCCGTTCGACGCAGCCCAACAGCTCTACGAAGACCACGGCAGTGCGTTGCGCATCGACGGATTTGAGGGCAGCGTCTCGCCCCGTTGTTGGTGCAATGGCTTTGGCGTGGGGCTGTACCACGTCGAGACGGCCGAAGCTCTGCAAGCCTTGGCCAAGTGCATCAAGCACGTCGCCGAGACCGCCCGAGGCAAGCTGCCCACAGAGGCGCTGTCTCCTGTGGCTGCCTGACGGCCTGGTTCAGCGACCACCAATGACCGACATGGCAAACCTGCCGGCTTCCGGCCTGCCCACTCAGTGGTTAGTACTGGGTGAAACCAAGAGCGGCAAGACCACCTTCGCTGCAGCGCTTGAACGCATCCTCGGCGCGCACGGCCCCGTGGGCGTCTACGAAGCAGGCTCCTGGGTTCGCCGCGGCTTTGCGCACACGCCGCAGGCTCAGCAATACACCGATGAGTTCGACCCCGCCTTCAAGAACGCTCTGACCGAGTTCGCCTTGACCGCACTGCGCGCCAACCCGCTCGTCAGCTTCGAGGCGTACGAGGCCTGGGCGCAGGCAACAAAGCCCGAGGTGGCCGTCATCGTGGGCATCCGTAACCCGGATGACTTCATACGGGTGACCCAGCGTGCGCAGCGCTCCGTGGTGCTTCGCCTGGAGCCGGCTCGCAAGCACACCGGTGCGCTGGGCCAGCTTGAGAAAGGCCTGGAAGTCATCGACGCCTATCTCGCGTGGAAGGAAAGCCTGGGCTTTCCACAGCTGAGCCTCGTCCCCGTGAGTCGAGACCTGATTTTCGCCTCCGACGAACAGATTTCAACACACCTGCGTCCGCACTTCGCGCCGGCGCCCTCTTCCGCTCAAACTCTATGAACAAAGCCTACGACGTCCATGCAGACCTCGCACCGATGACTGCCTGGGTGGACACCCGCGTGTTCCATAACATGGAGGGTGAGCCGGGCTGGACGAAGGTAAAGCTCTTCGGTCTTGCCTGCCTGCCCGGTCGCGTCCCGTGCTTTGAAGTCATCACGCCGGAGGGCTACATCTTTTCGGACGTCCCACCGCACCTTCTGCGTTGGAAAGAGCCCGTCGGAGAAGAGTCGTTCCCGCTGGAGCTGGCTCATCTCGTCTACCTTAACTGTCCTTCGACAGCGTTCGCGTTGGCGCACTTCCCCTATCTGGCCGAACGCAAGAACTTTGCGTATTTCAGAGGCCCGGGCCGCTACCTGGAGGCCACCTACTGGTTCAGCCTCGACTTCTACCGGGACAACAACTGGGTGCACGCACTCCGGTTGGAGAACGGACAGATTGCGTTCCTGCCGAGCCACAAGCTGGTCGTGCCGGCCAACGGCGTCCTGCCGCAAGGCCACAAATTTCCTGATTTCCAACGCCTTCGGGTGGAGTTCCGAGTCTGATGCATACCGAAACCGTTGACCTCTCGCCCGCAAGCCGGGCGCTGCCCGAGCGCATCGTACGTGCCCGCTGTCAGTCCAACAAGGACTGGGTGCGCGCCCACGGTTCTGGCACGTTGCGTGACAACATGGAGCTGGGCTTCGTCTGGAGCATCCAGTGCTTGTCCGAGCGCCTGGCCTACACCTTCGGCTATGGCTTTTGCGCTCACAAGGCGCATCTCGTGGCGTTCAACGACTCCATCAGCGAATGCGACGAACGCGCCTACACGCTCGCGGGTCGTTGGACGAAGCGCTACCTGGCCAAGTCGCTGTTTCCAGAGGACTACTTCGAGCTGAAGTACCTCATGCTGTTCAATGAAGTCAACGTGTGCGAGTGGGAAGGCATTGGCCTGGTGGTGCGCCAGACGTCCGCCACCTTCATCCCCGCCAACACGATGGTCGTGGCCAAGATTGCGCGCTACGACACTTCGCGCCACGCCTGGGACGCCCCGGTGAACTTCGCCTGAAAGACGACCCCATGACCACCAAGACAACTTATCACCCGGCAGACCTGCCGACCGAGCACCCGCGTCGCGTGATGCGAGACCTTTCTCGCGAAGCGTTCATCGAGCAACACGGCTCCGGCACGCTGCAAAAGAGCGCCCGCCTGGGCATCAACGTCGACGAAGCCTACTTGCAAGAACGCGTGCAAGTCGAATTCGGCATCGGCTTCGAAATCACCAAACGTAGCTGGGTCGTCTACACCGACCTGATGCTCGAGCCCTGCCAGGCCATGACCGAACTGGGCTGGCATGCCGAACGCATGATTGAGCTGCGCCCGTTCGAGTCGGACGTATTCCTGTGCAAGGAGTTCGTTGTGCAAAACGCGAATGGCGCGTCTCGCCGGGGCGCTGGCATCTGGGTCAAAGAGACCTCGGCGCCCTGGCTTCCGGCTGGACACATGGTGTTCGCGATGCTGACCGAGCGCACCGACAAGGGCTACGGCCCGGCGCGAAACCCGTTCTGACCGCCGGGAGGCGCAAGGACTAGCCGCCAGAGCCTGCGCCAGTCGCCGTCGGTGCCCCTTCGGCCCAAGCTTGCGCATCCAGCCGATGCGGTAGGAGCAGCGGGGCGAAATCGTCGTCTTTCGCGCGGCCAATCTCGTAGCCATTGGCCTGCTGCTCGGTCAACCACAGCAGCACACGCACGCCCAGGTCGTACACGTCCGCCTTCGTCTTCAACCCATAGGTCGTGCGCAGCCGCTCGACCTCTTGCACCGCACCTTTGTCGAGCAAGAGCGAATACTTGAGGGTGTCGGCAGGCATGGCAGGTTTTCCGAAGAGGTGTTGGCTTCAGTATAACGAAATAGCGCTAGATACGCTATATGTTTGGAGCACTTCTAGAGCACTTCTAGAGCATTGATGGGCTGCTTAAAGAGCAGCTGCTCGGTGCCGCGCCTCAAGTTGCCTGTGCAACGCAACGCTGCTGAGCCGTCAAAAAGCCCATGAGAATTGCTGAGCGGCCATTCTCCGTGCCTTGGAACAGCAATAGGGGGCCGTCATCAGAGACCTGCAGTTGAACCGCATGCGGGAGCTTGGAGATGGGTAGCGCGTCTGGCATACCCTCGCACCGGATGCGCGCCAGCACACCGCGAATAGTGCGTCGTTCCGCAGCGCAAACCGATTCGAGCTTCGAGCGAGAAATGGCGGATAGGGTGATGTTCATGGCTTGTTTAGTAATGTCGGAACGTGCTCCTGTCCAAGACGACTGCAACTCAGACGTGCATTGAAGACACGGTCAACCGTAATACCTTTCGGCAATGACAAAACCCGCGAGCAAAAAGCCCGCGGGTTAGCTATTTCCGACGAACTCGCGCCGGCTCAGCGCGAAGCGGGGCGGGTCACCCGCGCATCAGCGCAATCAGGTCGTCCGTGCTGGGGAGTGCAGCACCTTCGCCGCCGTCCAGGATACCGTCCGCCAGCGCACGTTTGTCCGCGTGCATGCTGATGATGCCTTCTTCGACCGTCCCCTTGTTCACCAGGCGATAGGCGGTCACCGGACGTTGCTGACCAATGCGGTGTGCGCGACCCATGGCCTGGTCTTCGACCGCCGGGTTCCACCACGGGTCGGCGATGACGATGTAGTCGGCCGCCGTCAGGTTCAAGCCCGCGCCACCGGCCTTCAGGCTGATGAAGAAGAAGTCTCCGTTGCCCGCCTGGAACTCCGCCACGCGTTTGGTGCGCTCCGCACTCGGCGTGCTGCCGTCCAGGTACTGGTAGGACAGGCCCGTGCCGTCGAGAGACTGGCGCAGCAGCTCGAGGAAGTCCACGAACTGGCTGAATACGAGCGTCTTGTGCCCATTGGCGGCCAGCTCCTGAGCCAAGCGAACGAACTCTTCCACTTTGGCACCTGGGCCCATCGACGGCGTCACCAGACGCGGGTCGCACGCCGCGCGACGCAGCTTGGTCAGCTGGCCCAACACGTTGAACTTGGCTTGACCCGCGTTCAAGCTAGCTTGAGCAGCCATCGCTTCTTCCACCGCTCGGCGACGCAGGGCTTCATAGTGCGCGACTTCGTCCGACTGAGCTTCGACGACCATGGTGAGCTCGGTGCGCGGCGGCAGGTCGGTCAACACCTGGGCCTTGGTGCGACGCAGGATGAACGGCGAAATCAGGCGGCGCAGCAGACGTTGGGCGTCGCGGTCTTGATGACGCTCGATGGGCGTAGCAAAGCGTTCCACGAAACGCGTCAGCGTGCTGAGCAGGCCGGGGTTGCAGAACCGCATGATGGACCACAACTCGGCCAGGCGGTTCTCCACCGGCGTGCCCGACAGCGCCAGGCGGAAGCCTGCTTCCAGCTCGAAGACCGTCAACGTGCGCTTGGCGGCCGGGTTCTTGATGGCTTGCGCTTCGTCCAGCACCACAGTGTTCCAGGCGCGCGATTTGAACAGGTCCGCGCTTTGCACGAGCATCGCGTACGAGACGACGATGACGTCCATCGCGCCGGCCTTTTCAACCAGGGCCTGGCGTTCGGTATCTGCGTACTCGCTGAAGAGGCTCACGTTGAGCGACGGCGCAAAGCGCAGCGTCTCGGCAATCCAGTTGCCGCACACCGACGTGGGCGCCACGATGAGCGCAGCGCCGTCGGCCGCGCGCGTCAGAAGCACCGCCAGGGATTGCAGCGTCTTGCCCAAGCCCATGTCGTCGGCCAGGCAAGCACCGAAGCCCGCGTGCGCCAGACGTGTCATCCAGGCAAAGCCGTCTTGCTGGTACGGTCGGAGTTCCGCTTGCAACGAGGTCGGCAGCGTGGGCGTCAGCGCTTGCGCCTGCTCCAGTCGATGGCACTTGTCCTCAAAAGCCGGGTCGACTTCAGATTGTGTGCCGTTCAAGATTTCCTGCAGCCACTCGGCCGCCAGTTGCGGCACCTTGGCGCCGTCCTTGTCCTTCTCGGCCACCGCGTTCAAGTCCGACAGCTTGGCTTGCAGGTCTTGCGTCAGCGCGGCGTAGAGCCCGTCACCCATCTGGATGTAGCGGCCCTGGCGCGACGAAGCCAGCAGGTCTTGCAGCGACAGTACCTTGCCCTCTTCGACCTGAACCGAGCCGGAGAGCTTGAACCAGTCATTGCCGGTGCTGATGCGAAGGCCCAGGTCGATGGCTGCCACGCGCACGGTGCGCATGCTCTTGCCCTTGGGCCAGTCGATGCCGGACACGGCGTCGAGCGCGGGCAACCGCTCAACCATCTCGAGGGCTTGCGACAAGTCGTCGACCGTCCATTCGCAGTCCATACCGAGTGCCGAGCCCTTGCCGCCTTCGTCCAGAAACGGCAAGGCTTCCATCACGGCGTCGACCTGGTCTTGTTCCAGCGCCAGGTCGCGACGCGTCCCGGTCGTGTGCGTGACACCGTCGCGGGTCGCCTTGACTTGCACCCGCGCGCGACCTTGCCCCGGCGTGAAGCGCGGACCTTCAAGGCCCAGCGGCGTGGCCACCAGCCGCAGCGTCAGGCCTTGCCCCGCCGGCGACAGCTCCGCGCGAAGGCGAGTCTCGGCCTCTTGCTCGTGGTCGGCCTCAGCGTGGTCGGCATGCACCTGGAATTGCGTCCCCAGCACGCCCAGCATCTGCGTGACTTCGGCCTCGGCACTTTGCGGCACGCGCAGCTGGTGGGTCAATTGCACCGCAGCTTGGTACTGCGTCATGTTCATCTGCACCAGACGAACATGCGAGGCGCTGTCACGCACCACGGTCAGGAGCGCCAAGGCCTCGGCATCTTGTTCACGCGGATAGTCGGGCGACTTCTTGCGCGCCGGTGGCGTGACGCGCACGACCAGGTGGTCGCCTTCCTTGAGCACTTCCAGCTCCGGAGCCGATTGCGTGAGCGTCACGAGTGTGCCCGGGTCCGACATCAGCACGACGTTCGGATGCCCGACCAGGGCAATCGCGGCCTTGGCGAAGTCCACCGTGGTCTGACCTTGCTTGTAGAAGCTCGTCTGGGTCTTGAACGCCTGGGCCAGCACCTTGTGGTCCTCGGCGTTGAGGTCCTTGTGGCCCGCCACCGTCGACAGCTTCATGGCCTTGGGCTTGTTCCAGTTGCCCCGCACGCCCTTCGATTGCAGCAGCGGGGCCACTTCCAGGAGTGCGCCGTCCGGGCCCACGCTCAGGGCCCACAGGATGCGCGACTCCCGCGCCGTCGCATTCGACTGGCTCGGCACAAGGGACTGCAGCAGCGCCAGCGTCGAGCGCCAGTTGTCGGGGTCCGCTGCGCAGAAGAACGGAGTCGCCGCTTCACCGTTCATGTAGACCGCGTCGGCGTTGTCGAGTTGTTCCAGCAGCCACGGCATGTCGAGAGCCTTCAGGCGGGCGCGCACGATTTCGAGTGCATGCTCACGCGGCGTGTCGAACATCTTCGCAGGCACGAGGCGCGAACCCAGCCATGCACGCATCAGCACGCGCCACACGTCGTCCATGTCCACGTCTTGCGCGCTGGACTGGGGCATCAAGCTCCAACCCGCCGGCAGCGTCAGGGTCCCTTGCTTGGCACGGATAGCTTGCGACCAAATCCCCCAGATGTCCTGGCCGGGCGTCGCTGCCTGGCGGGCCTGTACGAACTTCAGGGCTTGCGTCAAGTCTGCCGGGCCACCTGCAGCCAGGAGGGCCAGCACGTAGTAAGGCTCCAGGCCACCCAGGAGGTTGCCGTAGTTGCGCAGCGGCGGAAGCTTCACGGCCTGCGCAAACGCAGTGATGACCTCTTGCCAGTTGCCGCGCGCGAAGTGGCACAGCGCCTGCACCATGAGACGCTCTTTTTCGTCGAGGTACAGGGCTACGCGTTCGGCTTGTGCCACCTTGCCGCGATAGACCAGGTTCTCCACCAATGCGCTCGCAGCGTCTTGGGGCGGACGCAATTGGCGACCCCCGTCGATGTCAAGCACCAGCAGACGCTGGGCATAGTCGACCAGCGAGGCACCGCCGCCGCGCCATTGCCGATTGATGCGCGAAGCGAACAGCTGGGCCATCGGCCACACATGCAGCGGGTCAATACGGCAAAGCAGGGTGTCGGGCGTGCCCGCCGGAAGCGCTTTGTCCCAGAGGTCGGCCTGCGACATGCCCGCACCGACCATGTTGGTCTGAACGGCCGTCAAGCCCGCTTGCGCCACGCCCGTGAGCAGGGAGACGCGGAAGATGGCTGCACGTTCTTCAAAGCCCAGCGAGCGGACGTCCGAGCGCTGCAGCAAGGTTGCAGAGATGGCCGTCTTGAGCGTTGCCGGTGCGAAGCTGTCGAGCAGCAGCTCATAGGCTTCGAATTGCACCGACGGGCGAACGCGCCACACTTCTTTGTGCGAGCGGTCGACGACCGCCAGGTCCTGCTTCTCGAGCTTTTGCAGCAATGCCGCCACCGTCGTGGCGTCGAAGGCCTTGCCTTTCGTGGTTTTGGCCGCCAGGTGCTTGAGTGCCTTGACTACCGTCAGGCGTTCGTGAAAGTTCCACAGCATGGCCAGCGCCAGCAGCACGGTGCGGGTATCGTCGTCAAGCGCCCGCAGGGGGCTCGTCAGTTCCTCGGTCAGGGAGGAAACCGGGGGCAGCAAGGAAGACGGCGGCGAGGGCAGCGTGGCGTGGTCGGTCATGGCGGCAACAAGAAGTGGCGAGTTTCGCTCGACAGTAAAGTTTCGGAGCGAAAGAGGTATAGAAGAGGACTAGCCCAAGTATACATCTGCTGCACTGTTTACTCCACAACGAGGCCGCATCCCCTTGTGCAGGTGTGCACAATGCCCGCCTGCCCTTTCACTTTTCTGCTCGACAGGTCCGTGCGACACGTAGAGACTCCTGTGACCAAACGTCCTGCCCTGTTGGGCCTGTAGTCGGAGAGCGCGTGGCTCTTTTGCTCAAACCGGCCTGTCGTCTACGCTGCGGGGGCCCGAGCCAGGACAACAGCTGGCGGCCCCACTCGCCCTGTCGAGACCCTCAGGGCGCCACAGCCGTCGTGATGTAGGCCGCGATGCCGTTCGTCAGGCTTCGGTAGAGGTTGGTCGGGTCCTCGGGAAATACGCTGGCCAGGTGCCGCTCCAGCCCAAACTCGACATGTTCGTATACGTCGCTCAGCTGCGAGGCTGCCTCCTCGACCGGACCAACCGTCAGCAGCAGCCCACGGTGCAAGACACCCCTGGCCAAGTTGGCCGGAGACGCGTCCGCCCTTCGGACAACGAACTCGACTTGGAGGCTGCCGAAGTTGTAGACGTCGCATCCCAGCCGATGCCACAGCTGAAGCTCGAACTCGCTATCGGAAACGCCATCCCGCACGTGCACGATGCGGGCACGTTTCCAGGCCCGCTCGTCCTCGCTCCAAGCAAACCGAGTGCTGCTCGAGGGTAGCGGAACAACCTGGAACTCACGCAGCTGCTCCAGAACAATAGCCAAGGCTTGCGACAGCCGGTCCGCCGTCAGCTGGGACTTCAAGTATGTCTGCGTCGCTTGTTTTGCGCGCCGAACACGGTCTTGATGTTCCGACTTGCGAGCCTGTTCCTCCGCGAGCGCGCGCTCTTCCGCGATTTGCCACGCGTTTGCACGGCTGGCCGCCTTCCCCGCACCCACCTCGGGCCCGCGAAGCGCCTTCAACACCCAAGAAGTGACATCCGGGGAGCCTGTCGCGATGGAGTTGAGGACGGCGTTCCAGGAGGCGGCGAGAGAGGGCTTAATCATTTTCGGGCCTTCAGTTTTCGAGGTACACGCCAAGGTCCGCGACGAACTTCGCCGCGAATGCTTGGTGAGCCTCGCGGGCACTCAAGGCGGGAAGCTGTTGCGCCCACCAAGCGGAGAGCTGCTCCACGTCGGACGCCATGGCCTGCTTGTGTGGAACCGGACTGGCGTAGTCCACAGACCCGAACACATACGGCAGGTCGTCGGCGGGCGCTCCGTGAACGCTGCCAAACCCGCAGATGTCCCCCAAGCTGGCCTGACCGGTTCCGAGTCGAATGCCGACCTTCAAAGACAGGACCAGAACGTCCTCCGTCGTGGAGGGCACCATGAGGCTGAACCGTTTACGCAGCGTCGCAACCGGCCGGGCCAAGGCCTCCACACGGCACTCCTCCTCATCGCAAGGCACATATCCTTGTGCGCACAGCAGCGTCCGCACCGTCTGAAAGAGGGCGTCCACCGCTTGCGCGGCCACCGCTTGCGCCAAGACCGACAACGCGACTTGTCGGTGCGGTCGGAGGTCCACGTCGGAAGTCTTGCGCGCGCCTTTCAATGCGGCCATTATCGCCGCTGGCATGTCCGGGTCTGACTTGCCGTCAAAAAATAGGGCTGAAGCCAGACTAGACTCCGGTTCCACCCCCAGTCCTGTCGGCTCTGTAGAGGCAGGCCTGCCAGGCAATATCAAGAAGTCATTGGGGTCGGGTGCCAGGCTGGGAAAGTAAACGGACATGCGAGGACCGGAAAGAGTGAACTGACGGAAAGAAAGACATCGGGCGAGAGTGCCATTCTATCATGGACAATTTAAGTGCACATTCTTACAATAGCAGCTGTATTTAACTAAAGTCACACGAAAGGAAGCCCATGGGTGATGTCGTTTCATGTCCTGAGCAATCTCGACCCGCACGGCGATTTGGCTGGCTGCGGGAGGACAGCTCGCACTTGCGGCCCGCTGTGTGGCCTGCTGTGTGGTGCCGCGGGAAGTGGCGCCGGCAGGCGCACCCCTTCAGCATCATGGCCCTCCTGGGCGTTTGGTGGATGACGGCGCAACTGGCCTGCGTGGTACCACCGGCGGTGATGTTTGCAACTGAAGGCTGGGCGCTGCTTACCGGAGCACTGGCCCTGTGGGGCCTTCTAATGGGCGGTCTCATCAGCGTTGGTGAGGCTTGGCGCTGGTTTCGATTGGTGGCACCCAAGGACTTGCTTGGACGCCAGCGTTCCTGCGAGTGTTGGTGTTCTCGAAACCGGTGTCCTGGTGGGCTGGTTGGCTTCGATGGCGTTGAGAGCCTTCGGCCATTGAAAGCAATCTCTCCCATGTGTGACCACCTTAACCGACCCGTCACAGCGGGGGTCGCTGTGGCTGAACTCAATCTCGAGCACCTACGAGGCCTGCCCGAGGGCTGGCTCGACGGGGAAGGCCTTGCGCCCAGCGAAGAAGGACTCGACTGGCTCGCTGCCGCGTGGGCGCGGCACTGGCCCGCCCATCTGCGTCGCCCCTATGCCTACCCGACAGTTGCCGGCGGCGTGAACCTCGAATGGGACACGCCAGCGGTCTCGCTCAGCCTGGAAATCGACCTTCAGGCCAAGACTGCGGAATTGCAGGGCGTCAACATCTCCACCGGCGCCGTTCTGGAAGACCTTCCGCGAGACCTGACCGACCCGGCGTCCTGGTCGGCTTTCGCACTGGCGGCGGGTACGTTTCTGGCAGATTGACGCGTTCGCGACCACAGTCGCCCGTGAGGGGCCCCATTGCCTCTCAGGGCGACAGGGCGTCCTCGATACCTCTGACGGCGCGCGCGATGGCGTCGTCCACTTCCCAGGCGCCCCGGCGCGCAAGGTTGGCACGCAAGTGGTCCCGCACCAGGGCGGCCACCCGAGAGACCTCCGCATTAAAGTCCAGGCCCGACTGCGCCAAAATCTTTGGGCTATCTCGCATAGCCTCGACGCGAGCAACTTCCAAAGGCGCCAGCAATGTCGTGTGTGTCGCGTAGCCGCCGGACTCCCCATTCTGCCCAGCAACGAGGCTCACGGCCGCCTGCCCCAGCCGCCGGCCCTCGGAGTAGACGTGCAGAAGTAAGCCCACCAAGAGGGGAACGCCCGTCAAGGAGTTTCGGCATCGAACCTCGAGGGTCAGGGCTTGCGCATCGGCGGTCGTCAACGGCGTCACGCTCACGCTGTGCAACGTTCCTCCACCAAAACCGGACGCCGCCAAAACGCTCAGGAGCTGTTCTAGGTAGCCGGTCAGCAGCTCGTCGAGTTCCGTGCCGGCCAAGACCTGGGTGACGGCATGGCGTCGAATGAGCCGGGCGTCCACCCGAAGTCGCTGAAGCTGGCCAGCCATTGACGACCTCGTTGCTCCTGCGGACGGAAGGATGTCGAACAACGAAGCGGCCACAGAAGAGGCCTTTCGCTGAGGGAAGGCCTTGCGCCCGTGCGAGACGGCGGCCCCTACCCTCTGACCCAACCAGCCAACGGCGTTCGAAATGCAGCGCACTGCCATCGCGACGGCATGAGTCCGGGGGTCGTAAGATGGGGGCATGGGAGGTGACGGTCTTCTTGCGAAAGGGCCAGGCAATTCCACGCCCAGGGAGTCACGGACTAACCCGACGGGGTCGAAGGGGCGTTCATGGTGCTCGCGGCGAGATGTTTCTACGAACTTCTGGGAGCGGTGAGGTGGCCAGTCCCGCCACACCGACATGTAGGCTCGAAGGTTTAGCCCCCGCGCGGCAGGAACTTTCAATGCGCCCAGCTTGCGTGCTGTAGTACGTGCTGCCTACACTGGGCACAGGTGTGGTTGCCACCCTCCCCTCGCCCGACACGTCGCTGTCGGAAGGTAAACCAGCAATCTCCAGGAAATCAGACTCTTCCGTCTTTTGCGTCACGCAGAAGCCGGGACAAGGCGAGGACTCCCCGTTCGCTTCTGCGAACACCAAAGGACCACCATGAAGAACGAAATCACCCAGTCTCCGCTGGAACAAGCGCACGCCAAGGCGACCCTTATCGGACGTTTGTTCGAACGCCACGGCACCACGCTCTCGCGCGCTCAGCAATTCGAAGCTCTGGCGTATGTCGAAGGCGCTGCCAATTGGCACATGCTGTCGGCAGAGCTGAAGGCCCAGTCCGCCCGTGGCGTTCTGGTCAAGGCCCATCTCGCTGAAGGCCAGACCAGCGCCTGGCGCATTGAACTCGTCCACCTGGACGACAGCAATGGGTCTCTGCGCCTGGACAAGGCGCACAACGAGAAGCTGACTCAGGCAACCCTGGTGGAACTTCGTCGTGAGATGCGCAACATCGAACGCGCTGTCCTGCAGCCCGATATTCAGCACGTGGCCTACGTCGACGATGTACTGGGCGTGCTGGTCGAGCAGGAATTCGAGTCTGCCGAAGCGGACGGTGCTGAGACCTGCGAAGAAACCGAAGCCGCTTGCGTACAGCGACTGCAGACGCATCTCTTGCCCCGTCTCAGCCCTGTGCTCAAGGCGGTACAAGGTGCCCGTGCCGCCGTGGTCACCGACGACCAGTTCGTGTGGAACGGACGCCCTACGTGCTGGGCCTTTCTGCCGCTGGCAGCCGTGACGCCGGATGACGTGAACCAGGCCATCGACATCGTGCAGGCATTCGCCTACCCGCAGTAAGGAACGTTGTTGGCTTCAAGCTAACGACAAGTACACCGCTCTGTTCAAAAAGCCACTTGACTTTCGTCAAGTGGCTTTTCTTTGAATGAGCTACCGCGAACGCCCCTGCGCATCCCCCATTGGCTACACCCCCTAGGACATCATTTTCTAGCCAAGGAACCCCATGAGTGCTATCAACGCCCGATGCGGCGCATCGCAGCAGTCCATCGCCGAAGGCGACCCCTGTCGCTTTGTCTTCATCTCGCAATCGAACGGCTATGCCCCCATCGAGGTCGAAGCCGGTGACCAGACCCTGTCCATCACCAGCATTGCCAGTACCACCGTGTATCCGAACTGCTTCTGGCGACCCGAGTCCGCGTTCATCCGTGCCGTCTACGACGACTACGGACTGTCCAAGCTGGTGCTGGAAACACCGCTTGACCGCGCCCAGGTCGTCGACTTTTTCGGCAGTCTGCTGAACAAGAATGTCAAGACGAAGTCCGGCAAGAACCCGTTCCACGACCACCCGGTCGACTTCCAGGCCCATGTGGCCAACCACGCGCCGCACCTGCACGCCATGCTGGCGCCGCGTGAGGTCGACGCGCCTGACCGGGAGTTCGACAAGACCGCCTTGGACGCCGAGTTGCAAGCATGCTGGCACTACCTGTGCGAGCTGGCGCGTCGGCATCGGGTGTTCACGTACGGCCCCGGGCGAGTCGTTCGGCCGCTCGAGGTCTACGTGATGCACGAACGGGCCTACCAAGGCCTGGTTGACCACATGGCCACATTGAAGGACTGGAACGACGTCAGCTTCGAAATGGGCGCGTACCTGCGCGATGCCGTCGACAAAGGCCGTGCTGCCGCCGACGAGGCCCGCAAGACAGACATACGTCCTGAAATGGCATTCGTGCACACCGTTCGAGACCGCGTCAACGCCTACGACATTGCGTCTTGCTTCCGGAGCCCGACGGTTCGTAGCGCTTTCGACCGGGACCTCCACAAAGTCTGGGCCGACGAGCTCACCGGCGATGCGCTGGCCACTCGGTACGCAAAGCACATGCTCGACAGATGTGCCATCGTCTGCATGGAACACTTCGAACTGAAGTTTTCTCCGATGACTTACGTTGGCGCCGACTTCAGCAACTCGCTGGGCACCGCCTACACGAAGTTCATCACCCAGGTCAGTGAGCAAGTGAGTGCCGACCGCAAGGACTGGCACGAGCGTTAACTCCGCCAAATTGAGCGACGCTAACCCGCTGCTCTCTCATTCGCCCCAGTCATTGACTGGGGCTTCTCTTTGGCTGCACGGCGTCTCGGAGTCAGCCCCACACACCCACAACGCGCAGGACTCAAGCCAAGAGACCCAACTCTTGCAATCGGGCCGTCATCGCCGACAAAGGGACCTCGAACGCATCCGCCAGCTGGTTGGGCGTCCGGCCTTGGGCGTGGGCTTGCCGAACAGCATCCTCTGGCATGAGAACGACCGAAGCGAAGATGTTCGCATCACGGTCACGCGGGTCCGTGGCGTCGGCTGCGAAGCTGGCCACGGTGTCGGGGACGCTGTCTCGGTGCCGGAGCGCGAAGTGTCCCAACTGGTGGGCGATGACAACGCGCCGCCCGATACTGTTCTCGTACGCGTTGACCTCAATGAGCGGCGCCATCCCGTGCCACGCGACCCGCCCCTTGCAGTCAAAACCCGCATCGAACGAGCCGCCTCGAATGACGACGCGGGCACCCATCAGTTCAGCCAGACGAGGCAGGCGCACGGGAATGGACCGGTCCCAACAACTGTTGAGCACAGATTGCGCGGTTTGCTGGGGAGTCATGTTTGCGCCGCTCCATCGAAAACGGCCACCCACGAGGCGGCCGGACGGCAAGATGGACAAGAGAACGTATCGCGCAAAACAATTTCCTGGAGCTTTGACGTGTAGCCGGGCAGCTTTAGCCCTGGCCAGGGCAACCACCCACGTGCCCAGGATAGGCTCAGCAACGAGGGCTGGCTATACGTGGCATAGAACCCTTTATTATCTCGAACCAAGGAAATCAGCATGACTCTCGGCACTGCAGTTACCACCCCGGCCCCCGTTGCGGCATCTGCTCCCGTCAAGGCGCCCCGCAAGCCCCGTGCGTCGAAGCTTCCCGCCGGCCTGCCTCGAATTTTGCCCCTCGAACTGGTCGAATGGGAGCGACGCATCTCGTGCGCATACCTCTGCGACCACCGCATCGTGGGTGGCAAGCCCTGGGGCGGCGGTCGAGGCATCTACACGTTCGACATCCGCAGCGAGCAACTGCTGCGTGTGCTTCAGCGCGTGAAAGCCCGCGGCGCCGAACATCTCGGCCTCGAGGTGTACAGCCACCCCGACGGCGAGTACGCCTGCTACATCGACAACGAGTTGATGCAAGGAAAGCGCGTCGACTCGCTCAATAGCCGGCCCCGTCGTGTGGGCAGTACCCTCGTGCTGCACAAGCGGGAACTGCCGCTCAAGGACATCCTCAACTCGCACCCGAAGTTGGTCATCCCCACTCCGGCGGCGTAACGCCCTTTCAGACCGTCGCACTCGCGGCGGTCTTTCCTTTACGGAGTACGCACAGGAGGCGGCTCGCTACACGGGGAAGGTCAACTCTCCAACAAAACACATGGCGCTCGCCAACGCATCCACCCGCAAGTTATCGAAGGTTCACCACATCGGCTCCTTCGAGGCCCGGGATAAAGGTAGCACCAGCCAAGAGGGCTCGGGGCTCTCTGTATCTCTACATCCCCATGAATGGGAAGACATCGCCCGATTGGGCGGAGGCACCTGGTTCACGCTGACACGACAAGGCGGCGAGTTCCTGGACTTCCACAGGCTCGGGAAAAAGCGCACCGCAGAACTCGAGGCCTGGGGCCTGGCCAACGGTTGGCTCGAACCCAAAACGCTCTGGCGCATGGACTACTGGGACTCTGAAGACGAATGCGTCCGCTACTCCCTGTTCGAAACCGAACAGGCAGCACGCAGCGAACTCAGGTTCATCCTCTGTGGACAAGCCGAAGATGCCGACAACAAGGTCACCGAAATCGCCACGGTGGACTTGACATCGGCTGCCGACCAGCGCATCGGCTTCAAACTCGGAAGCCACTTCGCGCACGACATGGCCGCTACGTTCTGGGTCGAAGACTGCACAGAACTCGACGGCGTCTGGTGGAACGATACGCTCGACGTAGGCAGCCTCTCGGCACCGCGTGGCGTCATCCTCAAGAGTCGACTTGCCCGCTGGACTGTTCAGCGTTTTGAAGGCAAGTGAAGTTTTTTGTCTTTCAAAGAGCCGTCGCGCCTGCGACGGTTTTTTCTCGCTTGATATCCGCGAAAACCACAGCCATACTGACGGCCCCTTCAGACAGATGGCAACGAATTTTGTTTTCAAACCGAGAGTTGAGAGTACTGGGCGCCCGCCTGGTGCAACTGCGAGAAGCGCGAGGCCTGTCCGCAGCGCAAGTGGCTAAAGAAGCCTTAGGCTATGACAACGGCTCCCACGTCGCCGTCAGCCGCCTGGAGCGAGCCATCGTGGCCAAACCACGTCGAGAGCACCTGGTCAAACTCGCCGCCTTTTACAACGTCCCGCAAGCGCAGTTGCTGCCGGACAAGTCTGACGCCACCCAACCGGCGACCAACGAGCTATCGCAGCCAGCACCTCGGGCAGGCAAGCCTGGGCGTCAACAACGCATCAGCCAGCAGAGCAGCCGGTCGAAAATGACCAAGCCACCCGCCGACCCAACTCAGGCAGCCCCGCAGGCCGCCCCCACGTCTGACTACGACGCCCGAGAATCCATCTTGCGTTTTTGGCGAGACTGGACACCCGGCCCGGCGGCCCACCTTTCGAAGCCGCGGTAAGCGTCGCGGCGGCGTCGGCCGAGGCCTCGGGCCCACGGTGAGGTTCAGACGGGCACTGCCGCACCTTCCGGGGTGTACCGCATGTCCCGCCAGATGAGTTCACTGGCGCCAAGGGTCTTCCAGTCCACCTTCTCGCCTGCTTCGAGCCGGTGCCACGCGGCGTCGACAAACTTGCCTGGCCGCCCGTCGAACCGGTAGTACGCCGTCTCGCCTTTCAGGGTGAGCGCGAGGTAGTCCTGCGCATCCGCCACGGCTGAGCGCGTGTGCCGCCGCTGCAAAACAGCAGTAGTCCCGTCGACTCGCTTGACCAGCGTTCGTCGAACGACTTCGAAATCGGGTTCTTGGTATTTCGGCATGGGTCACCTCGACTGTTCGTCACCCGTCGCGCGCTTTCTACGACGGCAACACGGCGGGTCACCATCAAACGGCGTTCCCGCCAGAGAGCCCCGCCGGCTTGTGGTCTGCCACCGCATCGTCCGCATCGGGGCCGCGTGGTCCTCCGTCGTACAGAATGCCTTGTCGGCATAGTCGAACACCCGACACGCTGTACACCTACCCGAGCCCACCACCGCCTTGCCCTAAACGCGATGGGCGTCGTTGGCTACACTGCGCATGGGTTCATCAGCACCCCGCGTCCTCGCCGTCGGCAACGATGGCATGCAAAAGCTGGTGACCAGTTCCAGGACCGCTTACTTCAATCCTGCCTACCAAGCAGGCAAGCTGGACCTCGGCAGAGAGGACACCCGAACCACGCATGGCTTGCCTGCGTGATAGAAAGGATACAACCATGGTTCACCAACCCGAACCCACGAAGGCGCTCGCGCTCATCGGAGACCTCTTCGCGAGCAAAGGTGTGAAAGTTCAGACCAAGGAAGCCTATGAGCTGCTCGCTAAGCTCTGGGGCTACCGAGACTGGGCCACGTTCCGCGCTGCAAATCCGAAGAAGTCCCCTCGTGACAACAGTCGCCAGGAAGCCTTCCCGGAGTCTCGGGAGCCGACCCTCGAAAAACGCCTGGCGTCGCTGCCCTACGGGCACCTGAGAGCAGACATCGAAACTTGGCCCACCTGGGTCCTGGTCAACGACACCGACTTGTGCGGGGTGGAGACGTTGAAGGTGCTGCCGTTTGGCGCCACTTTCGCCAACCGCGCCGCACGTCAATTCGGCTGCGCTGTCCTCCGTGACGATGACGCCGTGGAACTGACGGTCGGTATCACCGACCCGCAAGTTGCTCGCCCCAGTTGGCAAGACCTGGTCGCTGTCACGGCCCTCATGTGCACCTACCCGGATGCCAACGAGAACGGCATCCCCATGTTCGCCAACGAGCGGGAAGTCGCTCCGTGGCTCAAGGACACGATTGGCTGGGGCTACCTGGCCGACACCCAAGGAAACTGCCTCGTCGACATCACTGCATCGGACACAGGCGATGACTCCTGGGAAAGGTGGTGGGTTGAAGTTCGCGTGCACCCCGACGTGCATGCGCGATTGCTGACCCAGTTCGACCAGACCGCATAACGCCCTGATTTCTCTGGCCGCCCAACACTTCGTTGGGCGGCTTTCCTTTTCAGACGATACGTGCTGCATTGCGGCTCACAGCGATTCGGTGGCTATACGGTGCTTTAGGCCATTGGAGATTCCAAAATGGAATTCGCTTTCTGGGTTTTTGCGAACGTCGTGGTCGCCGTACTCCTGCAGTACATGGCCATCGCGTTCCACGAAATGGGACACGGTTTGATGGCACGCGCGTTCGGAGCATTTTCGTTCGACCTGCGCATCGGCTCCGGCCGTTCCCTCGTCGACAAGACTTGGGGCAACCTGCGCTTGCGCATCGGTTGCCGTCCGATGGGTGGCGTCTGCAGCTACGTCTCACCGTCTGCGATGGACTCCTGGAGCCACGCCAAGCGTGGCTTCTGGGTTTCGTTCGCGGGTCCGGCGGCGTCGTTGGTGTGGTGCCTTGGCATGGCTTGTTCGAGCTTCCCACTCGCGCTGGCACCCGCTTATCTGGCTATCCTGGGCTACACGCTCTGGGGCACCTGGACCTGCGTGAAGCCCGTTGCCCGTAACCGGAGCAATGACGGGCGCGAGATGCGAGACAACTTGAAGCTTCTCCGAAGCCCCAAGATGTACCGCAAGCTCAAGCCGCGAAGCGCTCCCTCCTCCCAAGAGATGCGCTCTGCTCGCTAGCGCGAGTCGTCACCCATCTAGGACACGCACACCGCTGTCTGCTTACCACGCCATGCCGGACTCACCTCCGACATGGCGTCTTCCTTGGGGAGCATCCCCTGAAGGCTACGAGGCCGTTAAGCGACCACGCTCGGGCCCCGCTCAGCAACCGCGCTTTGGATTTCACTGGCAGCAAGCTCCTCGGCAAAGAACTGCAAGCTCAAGGCCGTCAGGTCAATCGCTTCGTTGTTGGGGCCCATGCGCGCCGCGAGCTCCGCAGGCAAGGGTTGTCCCGCGGGCCAGACGTGGCCATGGCGCAGCAGCTTCAACGCCACCAGGCGAGCGCGGCCTGAGCGGTTCGTTCGAGCTTCCACGCTCTCCCCCAACGCCTGGGACTGCCAAGCCGTCTCCTGAGCGCCCAGCGTCTGCACGCATTGAGCCGTTGTCAGCTCTACCGGGTCTTGTGGGAGCAAGAACCACGGCAGGGGTACTCCCGGGTGACCCTCCCAAGGCCGAATGGGGTCGCCGTCACCGCTGGAAAACATCACCGCCGCCGACAAGTCGCCCTTGGCGCTCGCCCAGGTCGCAGCCATCAGGGACGCCGCGACCACACGCGCGCGATGCCTGCCTTCGACCAAGAACCGAAACCCCATGGCCGCGCCATTGGAGTGACCCACCAGCAGCACAGGGAGAGACTGACCAAGCCGCGCGTCCGCTTCGTCGATGCAGGCACTGATGAAACCGGCGTCGTCGAGCGGCACAGCGCTCGCTCGGCGCTGGATACCGGATACCCCCGAAGAAGACCAAACCGGTGGGTTTGTCTTGGGGTTGGTGGGCTTTTCACTCCAGAGCGCCAACGCATCAGGTGCCAACACCGCGTAGTCGTCTTGGACCCACTTGCCCGTCTTGACCATCCCCAAGCCGAAGCTCCCAACGGGATGCAGCAGCAACAACAAAGCGCGCGGCTTTTGCGGTGACTGGAAATAAGCCGTACGGTCGAAACCGTCGTGAAAGACTTTCAGAGGTTCGCGAGAGGTTGCGGGACTGTGCATATAGACGCCAAATGAATTGGTTGCAATGGGCTTGTATAGCCAGATAACGCGGATAGGCCTATTACAGGAGGCCAGTCAGCTAGCTACACGCGAGACCTCGCGCGCCACGCCTCTATAGGCTCTCATTGCATCGTGCAAACACCGCATTGCACGGCGCTATATCGCTCATTTTAACTTTCTGACGGCTTCATGACAACAAAAAGAACTGCCACCTTCGCCGACTTGCACGGCTTTTTGCTGGGCCCGTTGTGGCTCTTCATCCCCGTGTTTTCGCATCTCTATCTGGGGTCCGCGGTGTGGTCCATTCCGTTCTTCTTCATTGGAATGCCCCTCATCGACTGGCTGCTCGGTCCCGACATCGCCACCATCGACTACACCCCGGCGCAGCAGCGATACCTTCACGGCGTACTCTTGGCATACCCCTTCGTTCACGTCCTGGCGATGGCCACCACGCTCGCGCTGCTGGCCCTTACCCCAATGAGTCCGCTCAACGCCCTCTGGTTGGCGCTTGGCATGTCGTTGACACTTGCAGGCCAGGGTGATGCAACCGCTCACGAACTAGGCCACCATGCCAACAAGTGGGTTCGGTTCGGCGCGCGCGTTGTTCTGGCTACGGTGGGATACGGCCACTTCCAGATTGCCCATGTGCGTCAGCACCACATCTGGGTAGGAACCCCCAAGGACCCGGTGAGCGCGCCGCGGGGCAAAAGCTTCTACAAATTCTTCGGCTCGACGCTGTATCACGAGTACGCCGATGCCTGGAAGTCGGAACTGGCGCGCCTGAAGCATAAGCAGCTGTCCGTCCTATCGTGGCGCAACGAGATGCTGATGACCCTGCTCGGCACCCTTGCTGTCGGAAGTCTGTGCACCATAGCCGCCGGCGGGTACGGCGCCCTGTTCTTCGCATTGACGGTAGTCAACAGCTATTTCGTTCTCATCGGCGTGAACTACATGGAGCATTACGGCCTCTCGCGTAAGCTCCAAGCGGACGGCAGGTACGAACGCGTGACAGCCAGGCACACCTGGAACGCGCCGTACCGGCTCACGAACTGGATTTGGTTCAACCTGCAACGCCACCCCGACCATCACATGCATGGCGGCCGCAAGTTCTACCAACTCGAAAGCATCGCGGAGTCCCCCGTACTGCCGACGAACTATGTAGGGTGTCTGTTGCTTATCCTCGTGCCCCCGCTGTGGTTCAAAATCACCCATCCGCGCATTGACGCGTTGAGCGCTGACACCCCGCCCGCAGCGTAGTGCATTGCAGGGTAGTTTACCGACCCGCCAGGGTTCGCCGCGCACCCTGCGACTCACCAAGAAAAAGCCCCTGAGCATTTGCTCAGGGGCTTTGAATTGTCGGACGTGGAAACAAACTTAGTTGTCGTCGCCGTCGGAGCTGTCGCCGTCAACATCGGCCTCGACGTCGTCTTCTTCGTCGGTGCTCGTCTTGTAATGCAGCTGGCTCATGACGCAATCGCCGGCCAGGATGTCGTCTCGTTCGCCCTTGTAACGCGAGTGGTAGATGCTGCCACCCGGGAAGGCGTAGAGGTACTCGATGTCCACGATGGCCCCTACAGGCGGTACCCCGTAGTTGACCGGAATGGTGCACTTGCCCAGCTCCACTGACTTGCCGTCCACGTCGAGCAGTTGAACCTGGACGCTACGGCGAGTCGGGTGGTGCGCGCCCACGATGAAGGAGGCGCGATGCAGCCACACACGCTTGAGCTGGTTGCCGCCCGAATTCGGACGACCCGCCACGTACGGCGCGTCCAATCGCTTGAACACCGCCCCCTCGTGTTTGGCCTCCTTGAGCATCGCGTAATACGCCCGCTTGTCGGCTTCGCTGCGCGCCGTCTTGGTAACGTAGACGAAGTCAGCACGCTTGCCCGCCGCCGCCAATTGAACGCTCAGCGCTTCGAGCACCACCAGGCGCTCCTCGTAAGGCAGGTCGCGCAGGTCTCGGTCGCCGTACACCAGCACGTCAAACAGGGCCAGGGTGTCACCCATCAGCTCACCGTCGAGCACCAGCTCCACCGTGTCGATGGCCGCCAGACCGTCGAGCACCGACTGCGGCAGCCCCGTGATGAGGCCGCGGCGATTGATGCCCACCGTCTTTTCAGCGGTACGTTGCACCAGCCGATGATGACCGTCATGCTTGTCTTGGACGCACCAGGCCGGGTCGGCCAGTTTCGCCTCCACATCGGCTTCTGTCATCTTGTTGAGCAGCTGCGGCACGTAACCCGTGAAACGGGCTTCGAGTTCGCCGCCAACGAATGCCGTGCTCGCGCCGCCCGGGGTGTAGCCCTTGCCGAGCTTTTCCTTGACGACCTTGTCGTAGGCCTTCTTGGCGACCGCGTAGGCCACCGGTGCGTTCGTCTTCTTGGTCGACGCCAGCGTACCGCCGCGACGACCATTTCGCGTCAGCACCATCCAGCCGTCGGCTTGCTTGACGAGCTGCGCATGGTACTCCTTATCGGAGCTCGCATCCTTGTAGTACAGACTGACTTTTTCTTCTTCCACTGGTTCTCCTGGCTTGAGGGGTTCTCCTTGCGGTGTAGCTAACACGCTGGCATCCACCCCACCTGAGACGGCCAGCGAACCCATCGCTACACGACGCAGGACAAATCACATCACAAAGGAACCGCCATGGGCAAGAAAGACACACTCCTGCGTCGCATCGACACTTTCCTGGCTGAGCGCAGCAAGGCCAGTAGCGGCTACGCTCCCGTCGGGGAGGGCGACATCGACGCGCTGCACGACATCGTCAACCGTCTGCTCGAACTCAAGTACGAAGGCGACATGGACGGCGACCTCCCGGTCACGGTCATTCTCGCTGACCGAACCCAATTCGAACGACCGCACGTCGTCATGGTGCCCTACAGCCACCAAGCGCCGGAGGCTCAGCAAGTCGAGCGGCTGCTGGAGGCAGCCCGCCTGCATAGCAGCGCCGCCCAAGTTCACGCAGAAAGCGCCAACCGTGCGCTGCAGTCGGCCAACAGCCTGACCCAACACCTGGCGAAGCTTCAAGCCAACATGGAGTTCGCGGGTCAGACCTACCGAGTGGTTCTCCCCGCGGAAGTGACTGCTGAAACAGTGAAAGCTGCCGTGCAACTCGCTCTGGACAAGGCCTGGAAGAAAGAAATCTGCCCGGTGGACTCCGTACAGCGCAGCGCCTGGGCGCTTCGTGTGGCGGAAGCTGTCCGAGCGGCCACAGGAGCGCGCATCCAAGTGTTCAACTGCATGCACACCGTCGAAGGCGTTCGCCTGTATTACGGCGTTCCGGCCCTCGGTGCGCGGGACTCCGTGCGTAATTCTCCGCCAGTTCGCAAGGCCGCCGCCTGACCGTCGCTTCGACCTCAGTGCACATCACATTTCCCAGGAACCCTATGCCGACTCCCCTCCAAGAACTCCAGGCCCAGCTCAAGCAAGTGCGAGCCGTGGTTGCTTCCAACATCAGTTGGGATGACAAGTACGACCTCATCTTCAACCCGCGCTGCTCGCGCAAGGTGTTTGCGGCGTTTCGCGAACTGAACCTGCGGTTCGAGTACTACGACCCGGACTCGGACTACGAAGACGACGTTCGCGCCTTCGCCAACGCGTTCGAAGAACGCATGACCGCGCTCGAGCCGTACTTCGGTACGCGACCGACGTTCTGACCCAAGGCTTCGTCCTTGACGTCAACATTCAAAGCCTCATCCATCCGGATGAGGCTTTTCCCTGGTGAACACGCGGCGGGGTGTCTCGGGTTGCGGCGGTTTTTCTTGGCGTAGCGATGAGTCGTGCGGTCCAAACCGAGCGGCGATTGACGCGCAGGGCGCCAAAAACAGCCCCTCCAGCACAACAGTGCGGAGGGGTTGAGAATTCGAATTACCGAAAGCCGGTGTGCGTCAAGCCTAGTTCCGAACCAACCCCAGCTTGTTCTGAACGCAGATGTCCAGATAGCGCCGCAGGTTCGCTGCAATCTTCTTGTTGGGAACCTTGCTCCAATCGGCAGAGTCCCTGTATTTCGCCACGTCCTTGGGAAGGATGTCGCCATACCAGGTACCCGTCGCAAGCTCCACGGCTTCGCGAAACGCTTCTCCGTGGTTCACAAGCAGACCTGCGCCGTAGAAAGCCTTGACAGCAGGATGGTCCATCGGCAGCCGTACCAAGCCACCGTCGTCAGGGGTGTCTTGCGCAGCAATACCGGGAGAAATAGTCCAAGACATGAAGGTCTCCGTTAGTGTCCTAGCGGGTGTAGCGACCGCGCGGACCTCACTTTCGAGGGCTCTTCAGGCAACGCAAGCCCTAGTTTGCGCGCAAAGCGCCAAGAAAAAAACGGCTCCGCAAGTGCGAAGCCGTTCGTTGAAGTATGTCTTGGTAGCGGCTCAGGGAGCCATGACCGGAATAGCGTCGGGATACGCTTCCCAGTCCGGGGGCAGTTGACCGAGCTGCATCTCGAGCACGATGGTGCCCGAACTCAAGGCGGCCAGGCGAACGAGGTCTGCTTTGCGCTGGAAGGTGTCGGCCACGATGACCGGACCTTTGCGCAGCAGCTGCTTGACAACCATCTCCACGTCGAGACCGGCGCGTCGAATGTAGTCACAGTCGACCACGAAGCGATTTTCTTCTTGGGCAACACGCCGAGCGTGCAGCACCTTGGCACTGGCAACACCGCCGCGAACGAGAACGAGAGCACTGGTATGCATGATGGATTCCAAATGGCCTGAAACACGGTATAGCCAAACGGCTGTCGCTATCCTTTGGTCTAGGCCTGGAAGAACCCACTCCCGCACCTGCGCGCAGGTCCCTAAGCCGGTGCATGACTTCCTGTGCAACAGAGCAAGACGCCACCCTCGGGTGGCGTTGCGCTTTGTGTGCATAAAAAGGAAACCCCGACGCAACGGTCGGGGCTGAAAGGAGCGTCGCAGAAGGCGGCGATTACGCCTTGCGCGCTCGCGGCTTGCGCTTGGTCGGTTCCTTGTACGGAACCAGTGCGCCGTTGACGTAGTAGAAGATGACCTTCTTCATCTGCTCCAGCCGGACTTCCATGCGCGAGATGGTTTCCATGCAGTGGCAGACGGCTTGTTGAAGGTCGGCCTTGCCCATGTCTTCGACCTGAATGACGACGCCGCCCTCTTCCCACTGGAAGCCGGTGACGGTGTACACCTTGTTCAGGGCGTTCTTGACACCATCGGCATCCACGCTCGGCTTCGCGGGAGTCTTCCAGACCCCCGTGGGTGCCTTGCTGCGGTCGACGCTCTCGACCGGCCCCGGAAGTTCCTCCCCGATACGCCAGGCGTTGGCGATGTCGTTCGGAAGAAGCGTCTCAAGCTGCTCCAACGCTTCGATGGACTCACACAGTACCTGTTGAAGGTCGCCGAGGGAGAGCATGGAAATGGCGCGAGCAGGTGTCGTGGACCGGGTACGAAACAGCTTGGGGTCGAACCGAGTCGGCAAATGGTTCATCGACGCGGACGGCGGGGTCTTGGTAGGCATAGGTTTCCTGGTTGAAATTGGGCTCTGTCTCGGTATAGCCAGCACTGGCAACAGAGGGCACGGGAGCAGGAACTGCTTAGGGCGCCAACGCCGCCACGGCCGCCTGAGCAAATTGCCCAGGAACCCAAACGGACTTCAGGTGTTCGTCGAAACTCGCTAGAAAATGGGTCCGCAGTCGAGTGAGGTCACCCTCCGTCGGAGAGTCCCGCAGCACGTCCGCATCGGCCTGGTAGAACATGAACGGCATCTCGACAAACAGGTTGTCCGGTGTCTCGTCCCGCAGCTTGTCCAAGGTCGGACGACGAAGGGAGACCGTCACTGACAGGTTCCCAACGGACCGGTGGATGGCGGAGCAGTCAATGCTGACCCGCAGCAAGACTCGCGCACAAGTGTCCGTTGCCAGAAACTCTTGAAAATTGCGAATGCGATGGCCGCCTCGAAACTGCTCGCTGACGGCCAAGCCACTGCCAACCCAGGGAAAGCCAGCGCCACGCATTTCGGAACTGACCAGGTCCAGAAGCCGTTGCAAGGCGGCCTCCACATCAGGATTGTCGACGAGGACCTCCGCGATGGGCCAGTAGGCAGGGAACGCTGTGGTCGGCGAAGGCGCTACTGCCGAAGACGTTGCTGCCGAAGACGTTGCTGCCGAAGACGTTGCTGCCGAAGGGGTAGTCGCACTCGACATCATTCGACCGGATACTCCATGCCACAGTCGGAGCAGAACACGCAGGCCGCCTGTCCTGGATTGGCCCGCGACATGTCTTCACCCGCGTCGAAGACCATGGGCTTGCCGCAATCGGGACACGCGTCTCCTGCTCGGGGGCCCTTGGCAACGCACCCTGCCAACGGCATCTCGTCACCATCGCGGTGCTTTTCAAGCCATTCGCGAGTCGGCGTCGACATCGTGCGAGCGCGCTGGCCAAAAGGCTCAGGTGTTTCGGGGTCAGACATTGCAGGTGGCCTTTAAAGAAGCGGACTATGTTGCCATTATAAGCGAGATAGCACTTTTACTTAAGAAGCTTAAATGGCGTAAATCTCTTACAATGAGGGAATCCTATAGGCCGAATTAAGACTTATCGCCATGTCCCTTGCTCCTCTCGTATTCCTGAACGTCGACGGCGTCCTGACCAGCGCTCGCACCTACCTGCAAGAACGCGACGAGCCTGCGCAACAGCTAGACCCTGTCGCCATCGGTCTGGTTGCCCTTCTGTGCAAGGAAATTGGCGCTCAGGTCGTGATGGCCACGGCCTGGGTGAACATGTTCTCCACCCCGACCAGTTGGGTCGCACTGTTTCATGGCATGGGCTACGACGTTCCCGTCATTGACGTCATCCCGTCCGAGGAGTGGCTGGGTTCTGGCCGCATAGCAGCTATTCAAAAGCGAGCGGGCTTGGCGCCGTTCGTTCTTCTAGACGATGACCGCTACGACGATTTGCCCTCTGTCGAGGTCAATGCCATCACCGGCCTGGGCGCTGCGGACATCGCCGACGCACTCCGATATCTGGCGCCCGGCAGCGAGTTGTTCAAGAAAGCGGAAAGCTTTGGAACCAAGTTCCCCTGACGACTGTCGCCACGGAAACCGCCTTAGGTCGAACGGGCCCCGCGCGAGCGCCAAACTCAATGCGCTATAGAGAAGGCCTACGCCACCAACCGCAACCGAAGCCCCACGATGTACCGCTCTGACCGTGAACTCGACGACGTGCTTGCCTTCAAAGCCTTTGTGGCAGGCCCACGTGTGCGACTGCCCCTCAAGAATGAGAATTCCGTCGCAGAAGACGCCAAAACGGACGACAGCTTCCAAGTCGAGTTAGCTGTCGACGAGAGGACGGGCGCCCTGATTAAAGTCTGACGGCGTGCCCGAAGCAATCCTCAGCCACGCCGTTGGGCCTCACGCACTGCGGGCGAAGCGTCCGACGGTACGACACCCGGGGAAATCCGGGGCTACTTAATGGGCGTAGCGGGGCGGGCTGTCGAGCGAGGCGCCACCGGCGCGCGTTTGCCTCCGTATTGGACTTCTGCGGCGACCTCCAGCTCGACGCACGCCCCGCCCAATTCGACACACTCCAAGTAGGTGCGCCGCGTAACCCAAAGCGGCAAACGGCCAGGAGACACCCCTGAAACACACCTCTCCGGGACAGTGGCTGCTTGAGAGCGGTGCGCTCGAGAGGATGCCTCGAACCAACAGGCGGGGCCTTGGTTGTTAGCGCAAGCCGTTCACCGGCCTGACCCCTGTCAACCGGCTCAGGCCGGCGTTTCGATAACGGGCAGCTTCAGCACGCGCGTCACCTCGCACGTCGCAACCTTGCGAACGCCTTCCATGAAGAAGCCGCGCGTGCCCACCTGGAGACGCTCCAAGTGGAATGGCAGCATCTTCGGGTTCACCACGAACATGCGAGCCAAGCCCTCCATCGGCACTTCGTCCATCGGACGGATAAGCCCCGCCTCGTCGATAAATTCCGGCCAGACCATGTAGGTGCCCGTTTGCGGTTCGTCACCTTCGTACAGAAAGTCGCTGCGCATGCGTTGATGCGGCGGATGCTCTCGACCCCCGTCGGCCAGGGAAAGGAACTGGTAGCGCACTTCGAAGTCGGGTTGATAGCCCGAACCGGCGTAGGTAATCAGCATGACAGGCGTTGACGAGCGTCCCGCGGGGGCCTCGATGGGCGACAAGAACCCTTGTCTAGCCTTCGACTTTATCGGACGACGTGCGGCTGGTGCCGCTCAGCGCTGTAATCGATGACGGTCACCACGGCTCGCTTTTGCTCCGGCGTCCACGCATAGGGGATTTCGCCGAAATACTCCTCCTCGGAGACTTCACGACCGCAAACGATTTGTTCGCCCAAGCAGTTCTGGTTGAACTCTTGAGCTTCGCCCATCACGATGGCCTCCTTCGCGTGCTCCAGCGACTTGGCGCGAATCGCATACCGGATGTGGTGCGTGATGGTGGTCTCGACGATGAACAACGGCTGTTCCTCGATTGCAGCCACCGAGGGCGCGGGTTGTGCCTGCGAAGACAGCGACGACCCCTCCACGGCTTTGCGCTCGTTGGCCGACACGTTTTCCAGGTGCACCGCGCCGGCGCTCGCCTCGATGTTCACGGTGTCGCCATGCTGCCAGCCCAGCTTTGCCATCAAAGCCGGGTCGAATTGCAGCATGACGTCGCCGAAGTCCGCACTGACAACGGTAACGCCCGACCCGTCCGAGGCCGCCGTCAAGTTCGCCTCGGTAAGCTCTGAAGAGGCGGAAGGTTCAGGCAGATAGGATTGGGAGGACATGGGCGGGACTCAAGTTGGACCGGGTGCTGCGGCAAACCCCCGGTACCCCGTGAGTCGCCATCTGAACTGAAATTGTATCAGTGTCGTTCAGAATAGCGCGTGTAATTTTCACGCCAATGCGTCCCTATCTCCTACCACTGCCCGCGCCCCTGGCCAGAAAGTCCGCGCAGGGGCATTCTCCTGCGCGTCAAGGCGAGCTATCTTCGTCCAGGCTGTAGGCGAACTTCTCGGCAACGACTTCGTACGGCTCGGGCTGCATCCGCACTCCAAATCGTGCCGTCAGTGCTTTGGTCAATTCGACCAGGGTCTTGATGTCGGGCGGGCTCTGGTCGTACCAGACAAGCTCGTCTCGCAGCACCACGTGGGGGTCTTCCAACAGGGCCGAGAGCGTATCCGCACGGCAAGCGCGCACTGCCAGATAGGAGGCGCCCAACAAAGCGGCGTCACTGCGAATCACCAACACGGTCGTGACCCGAACGTGCTGCATCTTCTCACTCGTGGTCGGCAGTCCCACCGCCAAGTCCTGGAGCAACCACACCACCCCCGTACCCGGGTCGTCCCCGCGGCGCACCGGTGCCGGCGCGCCCACCTCGAAACCCCATGCTTGCAATGCCTGCGAAATTTTCCCCACGGCAGCGTCCATCACTTGCTGGGCGACCGGCAAGGCCATGAAGTCCATGACGGCCAGGTGCGCCTGAAACCTATTGAAGTCCGGCTCGACCAGCGCCGTGCCGTCTAGAAACGCTGCGGGAGAAGAGGTCCAGGCTTTCATGGGTGCGAGGGTGCGAGCAGGGGTATCGATAGACGCGCCGCCTTGAACACAACCGCGCCGGCATACGCGCCCGCATCATGCCTGGGCTGTTGCCTGTTTGTACAGTCGAGTTCGGCACCCCCGTGCGGAGAATGTACGGACCTTGGTGCCGAGAGCCTGACACCAACACGTTGCCCTGAGACTGTCGAGCGTGAGCGACCCGACGCGACGGGTCGGCCGCACACCGGTAGACGGGTAGACAACGAGCAGGATAGGTCGAGACGACGCATGTCTCGGTGTAGCACCAAGAAGGGCCAAGCCTGCCGCTCCGCTTACAAAGTCAGCGCTGCTTCAATTGAGGCCTTGAGCCTGTGCAGCTCGTCCGCAGACGTCGCCGCACGGAACGCCGGCGTCAGCTGTGCATTGAACGCGGCAGCGTAGCGCCCCAGGCCCGGAGGAGGACCCTCTTCTGTGCGCAGTTCTTGCTGCGGGGGAACCTCCCAGCGAGGGGCCGCTAGAAACAGGTGATGCTCCAGCAAGGGACACAGGGATTTGGACTGGACGTAAACCAAAGAAAGGTGAACCGCTGTGGCTCCCAAATCACCCTCGGCCAGACTCGCGCTCAGCGCGGACATCAGTACGACGCGGCCACCGTTACTGACATCTTGCAACTGCTGCCCACCGAACAAGAGCGCCTCACGCACACCCGTGTGCGTGCGCCAGGTGGAGTGCGTGCGTCTGGCAAAACCAAGGTCGGACAGAGCGGTACAAGCGGTCTCCAGCGCCATGCCCAGCTGCAAACGCAGAAAGGTGCCCTCCAAAGCAACCTGAATGGCCTCCCGCGCCATCGCCAGCTCAGAGAGCAGCAATTGCCGCGGAGCTTCGGGTTTCAACGTTGAAAGTCCCAGGGACCGCACCCGTTCTTGCTCCAGCGCGGAAGCCAGCGAAAACGGATAAGGGCCGGCCGTCATCGGGACAGGGCCTCTGCGGTCACCCGTTCAAACTCGTCGAACACCCGCGGTTCCGCGAGTTCCTGCTCCAACGCGTTGAGCCAATAGGCCAAGAAGACCGTGCAGTAGTCTTCATTGCTGGAACGCTTGAACCCCATCAGTCGAAGCGCCATCTGCAGGGGTGGTTCCCATTTCGGGGTGCTCACGAACGGATGAGCTGCCAAAAACGGAGCCATCGCGCCATAGGCCAACGATACGCGCGTCTCGGAAACGCCAAACGATACGTCCGAAATCTCCAGCTGAACCGTCACCGACAGCGTCAAGGGTGCCGGTGCGCCCGGGTCGCGGAGTCGGCACCCGCCCGCTTGCATGAGCAAAGGGCCGAATCGGGAGGGCACCCAAGGCAGTCGTTCGCCGACGGAGAGTCCGCATCGACGCAACCGGTCACACAAACGGTCCGTCATTGTCGAGAGCGTCGCAACAGCTTGCGGATGTTGCATCGCCAGCACCACACCGCTCATCGCGCTGAGATGGGCGACAGACTTGTCCTTTTGGCTTGTCATCAACGCCAGCAGCCGCTTTTGCAGTGCTGTCAGGTGCGGCGCTGAGGCGCCAGGGCTAGCCACGGGCAAACCTACCGGTGTGGTCGTCAACGAAAAATGACTCATGGCAAGGCTCGACGGCTCAGGGGCTCAAGTGCGTGATGAACTGCTCGACAACTTGCTCGGCATGCGCGGTCAAGCACTCGTTATCGCGGGCAGACCAGTAATTCTCCACCAGTTCGCGTACATAGGCAGGCCCCTCCACATCGACGGGCACTCGGTGGCGCTGAGGAAGCTCGTACGTGGACAGATATCTCTGCGACAGGCATTGGCGTTCGTCGTCCCGCAGTGCTCCGCGCTCGTCGGCGCCGAACAGCTCGACCGTCAACCGCATGCGAAAGACAGACGTTGGCAGGACTTCCGTGCTGACTTCGGTTTGCAGCAACAACGTCTGACCGTAGACCGCCTCGTGAACCCAGGTGCTGACTCGCAGCGCCCGCTTAGACGCCCCAACAACCACCATCGGCTGTTGCCCCGAACTCAGCACGGTAAAGCCGGCCTGGCCCAACTCACGCCGCAAACAGATGTCCAACCGGGTCACCAATGCGACCGACTCGTCGGAACACAGCAGCTCGTCGCTCAACGTCGCCAGCAACTTTCGGTTCACAGTGAACGTCTTCACCGGCCCCAGCCGAGAAACGGTCATTCCACGAAACTCAGCGGGAGCAGAGGCAAAGGCAACGGGCATCAGCAGCGAAGGAGGGTACGGTCAATGGAGCCCTGGCCCGGGGAGCGGCAGGCGAGGAGTCTATTGTACCCTGAAACGCACCCTGAAACCGATTGATTAGAGTTCAAAACAGCGGCTGTATAGGTCTTAGCGTGTTTCGACCGAGCACGTTGTGCCTGCGAGCTATGTCACTTTATACGCTGCAGGACTCCCCCAACAGGCGCCAGTCATCAAAAAAGGTCCGGAATAAACCCAAAACGACCAAGGTTCTGCAGGCTGCGCAGAGTTCTTCGAAAGGGCCTGCCGACGGCCTTCGGCGCCAGGGACCTGCAGGCGAACGGCGGGAGCAGCGCCCGGATTGCGGTGAGCCAGGCGCTCGCTTTAGACATCGGCGAGCGCTTGCCGCGATAAAAGCATTCGCCTGTAGCTCCCCGAAACACTCTTTCGCGTGCGCGCGCGGGAGAATTCTCTAACTTCTCTTTTCTGCTTTCCGCTGCCGCCGTCAACACTCCGAAAAGCTTTTTGCCTCAAGAGGTTATGTATTAGGGGTCAGCTTTTCAGCGGGAGCTACAGACTAAGCCCCAGGGGTCCATAGTCTAAGGGGCTGGGAGCCGCAGGCTAGGCCGGTCTTGCTCGACCGTTTAGTGCGTAGCTCCCTGGACGACATGTGGGCTGCGAACCCCTTGAACCTAGTCCGTCGCTCCCTGGGGAGCCCTCCCCGCGCCAAGTTGCAGCGGACCTAGCTTGCAGCTCCCCGGTGGGTTTCAGTTCAGCGCGGGCGTGCCGGCGCTGGGTGGGTAGTAGGTGCCGGGGCCGCTGGAAGCGACCATGGCGCTCTGGAACAGTTCGGGGGCCATCAACGCGACTTGGCGCAAAGCCCCTTCGGCGGCTTCGGCCCGGCCGCGCAGGAAATCGAGCTCGTTGCGGATGTCGCACGACGACCGGGCACCCGGGACCAGCCGAAGCACGTCGTGCTTTTGACCGGCGGCACAGTCTGCGTCCATCTCCGCGCTTTCACAGCGCTTGAGCAACTCGTCACGCTGCGCCTCTAGTTTGCGGACCGCCATGAGCAGCCCCCGCTCTTCACCGGCATGGATGATGCACCCCGGAACGCGGTCTGGTGTCGCTCCGAAGTGGTCTCGCGCCGCGCCGGGGGTCAGCAGGGTCAGTCCACAATGGAAACAGGTCCAACCGTGCGCCGGCGCGAGATAGAGGTCTTCGCTGTCAGGCGACAGCGTGGGCTCGATGTAGTCAAGTTCAGGCATGGGACGGTATGGGTGAAAGTTTCGACAAGCAGAGCCGATGGACGCCGCTTCAGCTCTTGGCGACGAGCCGCAACCGGTACTTGGCGTCGCCGACCTCGTATTCGAACTCGGAGGGCAAGCCTTCCCGCGTGAACATGGCCTTGGAAAACGACGTCGCTGAGAACGAAGGCAGGTCGATGGTCATGCCCGCAACCTCGTAGGGGATAACAGAAAGGTGTTGGACGGTGACGTCCACACGCGTCACGAAGCCCCCGGTCACCGGCCCCATCGGCGTCGCTGACACGGTGACGCCTTCTTGAAGGACCTGCTTCGAGCAATGGACCGTTTCATTAGGAGCGCTCCCCGACACGTCACAGCTGGCCACGACGACGTGAGAACGCAAGGACTTCAGAATGGCCGTGCGCCCGTTGACACTGACCACCGCTGCGCGCGGTTCGTACAAGGCTTCTGGGGTCTGGTCCGCGGTAGACGCCAGACCCGATACGGGTTCGGAGGAGGGGTTGAGCCGCAGCACCTCGACGTTGTAATGCATGGAGCCGTTGGACGTCGCAGCCGACGCGACTGTGGCCGCATGGGCGATAACCGCAAACGAGGCAAGGCTTGCGGTCATGACCAAGAAGACCACGCGGAGAGCGTGATGGGTTCGGGCCCAAAAAGAAGCGAGTTTCATGGATGCGTTCAAGGATGGAGGCGCTGACGGGGTCAGTGGGCCATGTTGATTTGAAGCTGCGCCGCCAAACGATGGGCAGAGTGTGTCAGCGCCGTGGGTTTCGCGGCCGGAAGTTCCGAGGCAGTGTCCGCTGCACCCGCCTTCCAACGTGCGTGCTGCGCAAGCAAGCCTTTCCAACTCGTCTCGGCCAACGCCAGGGCATTTTCCCATTCCAGGGTCGGCACCGGGTCCGTCATTTTGAGATAGGAAATGCCCAAAGTCGTATCCGCCAGGCTGCCTCGCTTACGCGCTTCTGTATCCTGCGGATAGACGCACAACCGCAACAACGCGCGTCGCGCCCGCTTCTGCATGACAAACCGGGTCGCCAAGATTAGCTTGGCCTGCGTCGCCTCGTCCGTGAAGACGGTTTCCAGCCGCGAGCTGCAGAGGTTCGAAATAGCCAGGTTTTGTTGAATGTTGTCGTCCAGGGGGCCCGGCGAAAACCCCGCCGCTCGAAGGGCGTCAAGACATTCGGCCCGAGCGGTCTGCAGCAGGGTCACCATCCACTTGCATCCTAGAAAGATGCGAGACTTCTCTTGGTTTTCGTCTGTTGCCGCCATGGTCGCATTATATCCTCCTTTGCTTCCACCATAGCAGATGTAGCTGATGTCGTGTCCGACATTTGTCTCGTTTGGCCGGGGGCTTCCTCTGCTTGGCAGCAAGTGCTGCCTACACCAAGCGTCTCATTGTCACAGCATCGTCCACCATGCCCATCATTGCCACCCTGCGCGTTCCTGCCGAACACCACAACGAACGGGCACCCACAGCGGCTCGGCTCGCTGTCGCCGCCCAAGTCCTGCGCAATGCCGGAATCGATGTTCTCAGCACCGGACACTACAGCGTCATCATCTCGGCCACCGCGGTGGCCTTCGCAAACGTCTTGGGGCTGCAGCCGCCGGAAGAGGACCAAGGCATGGCGCAAAACTTTACCCCGCGTGAGCCTGCCCTACACGGACTCGTCGACCGCATCGAGATTGCATCGCCCGCTCAATACTTGGACGTCTGAACTTAGGGGGCCGGCCCTCGGATGCGCTTGGCCGTCGCGTTCGACAACCTTAGTGGGCGAGCGCGTGCTCTAGCCCGTCTGCCAATTCCAGAGCCACCTGCAGCTGCGTTATTGCGGCGAACTGCGTGAGCATGGCTTGTATCAAGGCTTCTCGAGCCTTGTCGAGGTGCCGTACGGTTGGCGTGGTGAACGTCACCAATCGAGTGCCGGCCAATCGACACTGGCTCGCCAGTTGAGGCGCCGGCATCTCGGGCCAGCCAGCCGCGTTGCTGGGACCCCGAACTTCCGCCCAAAAGAAGGCACGGTCGCCCATCCCCGGGAACCCCGCCACATCGCTGGAAACAGCAAAGCCAACGACCAATTCGATGAGGGTATTCCGGGCGGTGTCGTAGAAGACGTTGCCTCGCAAAAGCTTGAACCCGTCGACGTCCGACCGCATACGCACATCGCGAAGGATGGGCAACAGCCGAAGACCCCGACTTTCCAAGGTCCACACGCACGCAAGTTGAAACGCACCCAACTGCGCGTCTACCGGGTCGGCGTGGAGAAGTTGAGACGCCAATTGTTCGTAGAGCTTTCCCAGCAGGCTAACGCGCAAGACCGGAAAGGTCTTCTCAGGTTCAAGCCGGGAAGAGTCGTCCGCCCCTGCCGCTTGTGGAGCGTGCTCGGAGGGCACTTCGGTTGACAGTCTGGTTGTCACGGAGTGTTCTGCCTACGCTATCCGGTCATTGCGCCAGAACCTGGACGAGCGCCTGCGCCAGTCGTTCGGCAGCCTGTTCGACCGACTCCGTACTGCATCGGACGAAGATTTGTCGTGCGTATTCGACGTAGGTGTCAAACGACGGTTGTTGCTTCTTCTGTTCCGCAACACTCAGCATTGCCGGTACGTCAACCAACTCCTGCCGAACCAGGTTAAACCCCTCACGTTCCTCCGCTGCAGAGGCATTGGGCGTCTTTCCCAGAGATTGCACATCAATACAGGCCCAGGCTTGACCGGGTGACCCCGCAGTCAGGTCACCCGCCACCAAGGACCGCAACAAGAGCTCAGTGTCCCCTGCCGGGTCCCGCAGCAGGACCCAATGCGTGGACCGAAAGGCAACCGTGCTTTCGTTCTCGCCCACAACCCAGTCGCCGGCCCGCTCGAAACCCGCCCGTTCCAGCGCCCTCAAAGCAACCTGCGCCGCGTCGCGACTCAGTTGCAAAGCCCAGCTGGACCGCACGATACGCGCGGCTAGCATGCGCTGACTGGTGCTATCCATGAGGGGACCCGAAAGAGTGTGAGAGGCCGTGACCGGTCATCGTTGCAGTTCCACATCGAGCGGCCTCAGCGCACCTCCGCCTTGGCGGGTGGCTCGACCGGCTCGTACGTGGCGCGCAACGGCTGCCACTCAACAGGATGGACTTCCGAAAAATGGCGGGCGATGCCGTCCGGATTGAAGGAGGCCGGCACGAACCAGCCTCGAAACGGTGGTTGCTCTTCACCTCCCCCGTAGGCGTAGTGCATGGGCTCAACGATATGGCCGGCTTCGGTGCGCCCGCGAACATGCAATATGGGATAGCCCTCCACCGGTGCATTGCTCATCGGGTCCCACCGGTCATGTCGCCAGTCGATGGTCTCAGACCAGTGCACGGCGGGCGGCTTGATGTCAGCAGGGGTCATGGCGGATATCTCAGAGAGGACGTGCAGGGTGTGGAAGGGCGACGTGGCGATAGGCCAACCGGGCTCAGTGGGCCAGCACAGCGCTCACACGGTCGGTCGTCCAGTCGAGCAGACCCGTCGACAGAAAAGCGCCTTGGTGCGCCAGGAACGCATCCGCGTCGGTGATTTGAACATGGCCACCGGTGCGGTCGCGAACGGCGTAGAGCGGCTCGCTCGACTCTTCCGACAGTTCCAACTCGGCCACCAGGGCGGTCAAAGCCGACGACGACTTGAAGACATCAGTCGACTCTTGCAGCAGCAGCCCGTGTGCGGCAGCCAGAGCGCCTACGCACAACGACGCCACGTCATCGGTCAGGTGCAGCTTGGCGGTCATGTCGCTGACACCCGTCTTGGCATTGTGCAGCCGGTCAGAAGCTTCTTGGAGCAGACTCGTGGCGCGCGTGCGCGCGGCGTCCAGGGTGACTACGCGGTGCGTGGCCACCGTGTGCGGAACGGATTGGAAGAAGCTGACGAGTTGGCTGGTAGGAGCGTGCATGTTTGTTTGTTCTTAGTGGCGGAAGGAATGTACGTAGTATACGTTCATTGAACGTATAAAGCAACCCTCATCGAGGGTGCGCAACCAACCCTCGGCACGACCGCGTTCGCGGTCTTCCGATACACAACGGGAATGAGCCGTCACCCGCTTCAGTATGCGATGCTTCGGCTAACGAGTCCGGCGAATTCGGCGGCCAGCCTCTCGACCTTCTGAGGAAGGGTTAGCCAGTTGGCAGGTACGACCGCATCGAGATACGCGTCTTCAAGCTCCTCGTCCGAGGTCACGTCGTCTAAGAACCACTGCCGGGTTAAGGAAATGAAAATACCCGTCTTGGCCAAGCCGATTGCGGTCATGGGCGCCCTAATCTCGTTGGCCTGCAGCTCGAACGAACTGCCGCCGGCAACATGCGGTTCTGTCAGCAGCCACAGCCTCGCGTCCACCGCCACCTCATGGAGCGTCGCCGGGTCTTGCCAGACATGGCGCATGAACAGCACTTCCGCACGCGACGTTGACATCATGAAGCATTTTGCGGGGGTGCTGATAGACGGCACGAGCCCATGCGCTTTCAAGGGCTCCGTCGTGGCGGCGCTGCCCATCCGCAGAAGTTCGGAAACTCTCGGCCGATGAACCATCCGACGAGCCAGCTGGACCAACTTCTCCTGCGTGAGCGGGCTCACTGCATCGACGGACATAGACCGCGACTCCCTTGGAAGGTGTTGGCTCGACGCATTGGCTCGACGTAGGGACTCGGCTCGCTGGCGCGAAACGAGGGGCACGTGCTCATCGCAGCGGTGCGTCCAGGAGCTTGTCGGCAAACTGGTACATCTGCTCTTGCAGCGCCGCCGGTGTCGGCCAGTAGTCCCCCACGTAGTTCCACAGGTCCAGGCCCGCCAAGTTGATGGCCAAGTCCAGCTCGATGCCCGCTTCCGGCGAGCGACCTTCGACCACAATCGTGCGGCAGTTGAGGTGGGGCGGAATGGACAGCGCCTCATGGCGCGCCAGCACGATGAGCGGCTCACCCAAAACCACAGCGGAGCTGAGCGGCGACGCCCAGAAGAGCACCCAAGCTTGGCCAGCGGACTCCGGCAACAGCGACAGTCGAAGCTCGACGGTCACTCGCAAAGGTTGACCCGTGGTCTTCTTGTCGACAACGGTGCCATGCAGGCAAACGGATTTCGACATCGAGTCGGCTGCCGTCTCTTCGGTGGTGACGTCGGGCGTACCTTCGAAGCCGTCACGCAAGAGCGTGCGCATGCAGCCGGTGAACACTTCATGCATGCGTTCGGTGAAGAGACTTGCCTCAAGCACCGAGTTCACGAGCTTTTCGGCCCGTTCTTGTTGAGCGGCGCGACGTGCTTCGTCGGAGTTCTTGGCAGTTGGACGGCGGGGGTCCGAAAGCGACGGAACGCTGGTAGTGGAAGAAGATGCCATGCGGCTATTATAGCAAATATGCCCTATTCAAGTACTATTCTGAGCACAAATTTCGGAGGTAATACGAGGTCCTTCGCATGCGCAGCGTGCGCCTGCTTGGGCAACTGCGTTGCCAGTAGCCTACGGCAACTTGCTACTCGCTACACCGAACAGGACAATTCACTAGGCACCTCATGCAAGAACATCTCTTTGACACCCTCGTTCGCGACAGCCAGTACGCGCCGGCGACCCGCATGCAAGTGGCCGCACTGCGGCTCATCAACTACCCCACCGTTTCGCCAAGCGGGAACCACGGCCAGGCGGCGGTCGCTCTCGCGGTCTGCGTAACGACTGAGGAGCAAGCGCACACGGTGGTCGTGCGCTACCTGGAAATCGCGGGCGAGTCGGACTTCGAAGTTTGGTGCGGTGACCGCTTTATCGAGGGCCATCTTGACCTCGAAGCCGCTCGGCGTCTCGCACAACGCGCCGCAGGCCATCTGTTTGGGGACGTTGCCGGCCGGGAGGCTTCGCCAGGCGCCGACAGGCTGACGAACTCCCTGCTTGGGGGCTACAACGCCCTCCCTGGGGAAAGGCACGAACACGAAGGCTGCGATTTCTGGCGTCAAGGGCTTGACCGCCAATCTTGCGCGCATGTCAGTCATGCGCTGACGCATCTTCGAGATACGCGTCCGCAGTTCAAGCTGGAACTCAGAGAACGCTACGCTAGCCTGGTTGCCAACGCCATCGCCAGCGTTGCCTGACCAGTCACGCGCTCGTTGAAAACACATTCACCGAAACACTTCCAAAGGCCGCCACTCCCTTTCCGGGACGGTGGCCTTTCTCATTGGGCAGTCGCTACACAGCGTAAGGCAATTTCCAACATCCAAGACAGGAATGTTCATGACCCCCACCGAAACCCCCGAGGCCCCCGCTTGGGCTCGAACCACCCATCAAGTCAGTTTCGACCTGGCGCTCGCGGCCACCAAACACGCAAGAGCGTTCCTGGACGGCGCAGTGGCTGCCCAGTTCGCAACGGTTGGCCTCGTGTGCAAGACCAGGGGTTCCACCCGAGGTGCCACCGGGATGGCCGCGATTGCCACCATTGACCATCCGGAGCGCCAGTCCGGCGAGTCTTCGCCGATTCCTGCGCACCTGAGTTTCAAGACCACGACATGGGTCCACGACTTGGGCTTTGAGCAGTTGTACCTGGGCGGCATGCTCATTGTGCGCGCGTGGTCGGGCAATCCGCTGGACGACAACAACGAGCTGAACCTGCTCGCTGTTCCCAAGCAGTTCACCTATGCAGATGTTCGGCTGCCCAAGAAGACGGAGGCCGAAACAATGAAGCACCTCCATGCCGCGCTTCAGGCGGGCACGGACAAGCTCTTCGCCAGTCTGGAGCTGTCCACCTACCTGCAGCGTCTCGTCCAGTCGGTGACCTGAGCAAACGCCAGCGTACCCCTGTCAGGTCCCTCGCAAGAAACAAGACCAGATTTCACGATGCCCTCGCAACCTACCGGTTCGAGGGCATTTCTCCTGGCGAAGGGTGGACATCAACATTGTGTTGATTTAAGATTAGCACGCTTAAATCGAACTCTCGCTCGCAAAGAGCCCCGCCCCGCCTTCAGCGGCAATGGCAAAGCTACCCGACTCACCGAAACCATGAATTTATTGCAACGTCACGCGGGCCTGCGCATCGTGCGCATTCGACGGCACAGCGCCCGCCAGGGCGGGCTCTATTACTACTACCACGCCGACATCATCGTGCCCACCGTCGAGGCCGCCATCGAAGCCGTGACCGAGGGCCGCGTCAAGAACTGGCGCTACCGCGACGACTTCAACCCGGGCCAACCCGAGACGTTTCTGCACTACGAAGTGCTTGACCCGGACTTGCATCCGGCCCTTGCTGAAAACGACCAGGAGCCGAGACCGGCAAACCCCGCTCATCGGTGGCACCCCGCTGAAGTGCGAAAGTCTCCGGACTACGTCTACGCCGAGACCTACTACTGTCCGAAGGTTCGCAACAAGGAGTTGGAAGCAAAGCTGAGGCATGAGGAAAAGCTCAGCGCCGCCATCGAAGCGGCTGCCACGGAAAGCTCTGCGCGACCTGCCGCCGCAGACCAGGCCTTCCTGGTGGCGTTCGCAGAGCGCTTCCGCAAGGAACAAGGGCTGACGGGCCACCGACGAACGCAATGCGAAAAGTTCGCCACGCGCGCGTTCCAGGTGTTGCGAGATGCCCTCCGCCTGCTCCCCAAGCGCGACCGCACCAAGGCGGGCTTGGCGCGACTCGTCGAGTACTACCACCATCTGAGCGCCACGTTGGCCGTGACTGCGTCGAAGCCGTTGGCCCACATTGAAGGCAACCTGCGGGCGACCCTGGCACGGGAGCCTGAGTTCCTGGCGCGGCTGACGCAGGCACTCAAGACGTAATCGGCCGGCGGCCTCGAAGGCTCTGCGGAGGCGTCCGTCCGGTGCCTGCAAACAAAGCGCTCTCTGAACCGCTTGGCTTAGAGAGCGTTGCGCCAACTCAAGCAGCGCGCATGACCCGCGAGATGCCGCACTTCGTGCGGCGGGCCCCGCTGATAATCAAGCCGTGCCGCGTGGACGACAGCTCGACAACCCGAGGGGGCTACCGCTTCGTCAGGCGCCGCGAGACAGACGTCGAGAGTAGATGTAGTCCAGGGGAAGCATTGCCGCTGCAAGCAGGCACGACCCCACGAGCTGCGCCGTCGGCGTGGCCATGGCATAGGTGACCGCAAGTGCCAGGCTCAAGGCGCTGACGCGGCCCAGCGTCAACAGCATCATGCGCGCAATCAGGTTGTCCTGCGGCGCCGCACCCGCTTGAGCCAAGCCCTTGAGCGTCAGACCACTTTTGACCACCGTGATGAGCGGATTGCCGAGCGCATAGGCTGCGACGAACAGCGGCAGCAAGAGCGGTTGGCGAAGCGCAGCAAAAAGCGCCAGCCATGCAAACCCCATCAACGCCAGGCTTCGCCGCAAGGTCTTCAGGCTGGGAGCGCTCGCCGGATGTCGCGATTGCCACCACAACAGTCCTGCTGCGCACAAAGACGCCCCCGTATCGACCAACCCGTATTTGGAGGCCGAACCGATGACAGCCATGGCGCCGGAGACGAACAACCCTGTTCGCAAGGCATGCCCTGCCCCGTCAACCACGTAGAACGGTGCCGTTTTCCAGTAGCTCTTGTTCCCCAAGAGTTTCCAGGGCTGTGCCGGGATGGCCGCTGGCGCAACCGTGCCGGCCTGCGAAAACACCAGGACGCAAACGAAGCCCGCGCCGCCCGCCATCACAAAAAAGAGGCCGAACGCATTGTGCGCCCACGCCAGCACGGCAGCAGCCAGCAGCGGAATGCCCAATCGAAGCAGCGTGCCAAGCGCTTCCGTGCGAGACAGGTACCCCTGGCGTTGACTACCGCCTGTGAGGTTCAGCTCCAGCCAGGTGCGTGCACTGAACGCACGCCCTCGCGCGCCGCCGCCGAGCACGCCCAGCAACACCACGGGCAACCAGACGGGAACGCCTACCGGACTTGCTCGGTGCAAGAAGGTGGTCAGGACACCGGTGGTCAGCACCGCGGCCATCATGCCCGCCACGCCATTGCGATACGTTCGAGCAGCGTACGTGCCGCCTTTTTTGAACTGATAGACGTTGACCACGTAGGCCGCCGTCGACACCAGTTGCCAGCCAATCATGAACGCGAGCACGCCTCGCAGGCCGCACTGGGAAAAGACAAAAGCGGTTCCAAAGCTGCCGAACAGGGAGTCGGCCACGATGAATAGCAGGGCGCCACGAACCAGCCCGTCGATGGCCGAAGGCGCACTGGTCCCGACGGCGGTTGGTGACGACGAGCCCGAGCCCGCGATGACAGCCGTGGTTGCGCCGCTGGCATTCGCCAGGGCTGTGTCAAGCGTGCCGCTCATGCGCGCTGCTTCTGGCTCAGCACCCGGACTTGCTCGCGGATGAAGGTACCCATCTGCGGCCAGGTGATACGGTGCACCTTGACCGCATCGGCGTTTTCGGGGAGCGCCACTTTATGCGAGCGTGCCACGGCCTCGCCGTCGTCGATGATGGCCGACACCTCGTGCAGCGTCAGCACGACATGGGTCTTGCCGTCACGAACCATCTCCCCGATGGGGTCCGGACCCGGGTAGGAAGGCCACGTCTCATCGCTGTGGTGGAAGTTGAAAAATCCCAGCGCCGGACGCTCGAAGATGTGCGGTGGAACCTTCTGCCCGTAGGTGGCCATCAGGCACAGGTCTGGCTTCCAGTACTCGCTGTACAGCCGCGCGAAGGACGGCGACTTGACGCGGCCGCTGTAGACACAAAGGTCGTTGGCAGCTGCCAGCCGAGGCACCATGAGTTCCTCATCTTGCGTGTGGGGCAGCCGCCAGAGGCGAACCTTGGCGTTCGTGAAGGACTGTGTCGGGTCATCGGTGGCCACACCCACGACCTCCACCTGGTCTGCCAGCTCCGGCCCGAGCAGCGTGCTCAGGACGTGAAAGCCTCCGTGAAAGCTGCCAAACAGCGCCACACGCGTCTTTCGAGGTGCCGAACGCCCCTCACCGTAGTTGCTAGCCGTGAAGTTTTCGCGCTCGAGCGTCGAACGCACTGCCGCAGCAGTGTCTCCTGTCATTGTCATTGTGTCGTCCTTGCAATTGGCTTGTCTTGAACAAGTGCAATTGACAGACTGGCAATGCACTTCAGCAGTCCGGCATTTTATCAAATTGCGTATGTCAGTTAATTGAACAGCATCTGTTTATGTTGTTATGAAGACACAATTAGAGGGTCGACCTCAGAGCCTGAAGCGTGAGTGTCTTTTTAGAAGAGCCCATTGAGTCGCGGCGATTACGCGGCAAGCACCCGCGAGAATGGCACACCAGGCGCTGCTGGCTATACGGTGTACAACCCCACAGCCGGCACTCACGCCGACTGCTCCTCAGGTCAACACATGGACACCATAAAAGGCAATCTTCTGAACCTCGTTCGCGGCATCATGGTCTTTGGCTGCAATTGCCAGGGCGAAATGACCGGCGGCTTCGGCAAGCTGGTGCACGACAAGTGGCCCGACGTTCGTCGCGCCTACACCCAGGTCAGCGACGCGAACCTCTTGCGTCTGGGGGACATCGTTGCTGTCGCCGGAACGGGCGTCAATCAACAGGCCGTGTTTCCGCACGTCGTGACGTACTCCACCCAGATTCCCGAAGAACTCATCGTCGTCAACGCGATGACCGAGTTCAAGTGCGGCACGGACCCCGACAAGGTCTACGTCGACTACGACGCGGTGGAAGCCTGCTTTACCCGCGTGCGCATGTTGGCACGAGACTCGGGGCTACCCGTGCACTTCCCCCTCATAGGTTGCGGCCTGGCCCACGGCAAGTGGGAAGAAGTGGCACCCCGCATTCAGCAAGGACTGGGCAACAACGTTCCTTCCACGCTCTGGAAGTTCGAGGGCTAACTCCAACATCTGCATTCAATTTCACCGCGACTCTGTTCGCGGTGATTTCATTTGGCGTAATGAACTACCGACGGATGCATTGTTACATTAGCTCCCAGGCCTATATTTGCTGCGCAGCAAATATGCGGAAAAGGCCAAATGTAAGCAGCCGGGAGCCCTAAGTGCAAGCGCTCCGACTGAGCGCCGCATCTTCAGAACCAGAGCCAGGCCGCTTGAATCGCACGCGGCTTGAGCACGACCTCCCGGTCGGTATCGGACAAAGTGCGCAGCACCTGGTTGCAGCCGTGGCGGTAAGCGCGGTTGTGCACCGTGCGGTACCAACCCGGAGCGGACCATTGGCCCGGGTGGCTGTCGCCGTGCAGCCAAGCGAGCTTGCGCTCGTATTCGACACTCCCCTTTTTGAGTGGAACGTCCTTGAGGAACAAATTTCCGTGGTTATCGGCCGCCCAAACGAAGTCGGTCAGATAGTGCCGAGTCGAGGGGTGGTTCTTGCGGCGATACGTTCGGGCCATGTGTGCTCCTTTCCGTGGAGCATCGTGTAGCCAAGCACCGCCGTAGACCCTCCGCCAAGGCGAACTCCATGGTCGACAAGCGCACCGTTGGTTTGACTCGGTCGTGCGCCACCGACCATCGAGACCACGACTGGACGCACACGGAGTACCGAGCAAGGCATAAACCCTTCCTCTATACGAATGCAACCCATTCTCACCTGGGAGGCCCGTTGTGATTGTGTGTGTTTGCCGAGTTGTTCGAGACGCCGACATCGACCGTGCCGTCGAGGCGGGGGCGCAGTCGTACGAGGCTGTCCAAGCTGAGACCGGAGCCGGTACCGGCTGTGGCGCTTGCCAGGCCGCGGTATTGGCGCGAATGGAGACGCGAATGGAGACGCGAAGGGAACCGCCAAGCGGGGCCGGAACGTCCACAACGTCCCGCGCACAGGGTCGGAGCCTCGCACGCGTTTCGCGTGGAGTCTGATACCAATGAAACCGTCCACGGAGACCGTGGACGTCTGGGACTGGCGAGGTGTTACCGGCCTGAGCGGAGGCGGTCGGTCGAGCCAGCGTCACCGCCAACGACATGGCCCTGACGGGCCATGTCGCGCTTTCTCCTCGCAGTCAAGCGAGGGTGCCGCCGCGGGGCATGTCGGTCGAGCCGCCGTCGCCACCGTCACCACCAACGACCTGGCCCTGCTGGGCCTTATCGAGCTTCTTCATGGAGTCTCCTTTGGAAGGTTATTTGTCTCGGCGCGGGATTGCGCAGACATTTCACGTATAGCCAAGCGGCAGGAGTGCCTACGGGTACTAGAAGGCTTCGCGTGCCCCCTCTTGTGGCCAAGGCCTTGGCACCAAGTTCATTCCGGAGACAATCCGCTAGCGCTCATCGTTCGCTAGACGTGGGTAGGCCAACTGAACCAAGACCACCATGTACCCCTCTCTCGCTGCCTACAAGGAAGCCATCGCCCAATACAAGGTCGAACCGAAGACCATCGATGCCCATGCGCGGCGCTACAAAGCGTTCCGCCGTCGCTCTGTCGAGGCGTTCAAGGCCTTCGTTGCCTCGCAAGGCCTGAGCACCACGGAATACCTCTACCGAGGCCGCTTCCAAGGGTTCGTCAACGACACGACGCAAGGCTTGTTCTGTGCCTGGGTCGAAGCCCTGTTGTATGCCCACGGGCTGCACAAGGGCCATCCGGGCAAGTCTGCCGGACTCTTCGCGGTCTACATGACCAGCCTGGACATCAAGCTGTCGGAGCAGGATGTCACCAAGGGACGAATGGATGACCCTGCCAAGAAACGTTGGGCGGCCTGGTGCGCTGCTTCCGCGTTCTGGAAGAGCGTCGAAGATGAGCGCAAGCTCCGCTCCAAGTCCGGTTCCAAGTCCAGTTCCAAGGCCGGCTCATCCACGCCCCGCTAACCAGCCAATATCACCTCCAAGGACACGTATGCCCGCATACACTGACATCACCGTTCCAGCCTGGGACAACCGCTCTACGGCGCAAGCCCTGGCCGAAGGCTGGATGATTTTCAACGGTGACGAAATCCAGTACGACATCGAAGCCGCACTGCTCGAAGACGACGATGCCGCCATTGACCTGGTAACGCGCCGGGCGGAACAAGGCAGCCCGATGCATCAGCTGGCGCTGCGCATCCACCAGGCAGGCCTCGCGACACGGGCATCCACCGATGCGGTAGCCCCTTAAGGCCACAGCCAGCAACGGACAGTGCCGTCTGGTGCGCAGCAACGCTGCGATACCCAGCCGCCAAGCATGTTGTGAAGTCACTCGGAAGCGTCACCGCCCACCCGTGTGAACGCTCCAAATTCAAAGCCCTCTGCATCGCTGCAGAGGGCTTCTTTCATGCCTACCGGGCCAACCGGAATACACCTGCGCTACAGCTGGGCGATGAGGCCTAAGACCCGGTTGGTCGTGTCCACGATGTCGTTCACGTCGGCGTTAGCCTGGGTCTTTTGCTTGAGAGAAGCCACCAAGGCTTGAACGGCGGCAATCGTTCCCGGGTCGGGAGGCGTCACGTCCCCGAGCGCGCTACCCGTCAGGTACGCGTTCAACTGCCCGCTGAGCAGGCTGGCGTCTTGCGCAGCCTGCGTCGCGCCGTCGAGAAACTTCTGCTGCTCGGCAGGGTTCAGCCCGGGCTGGCTGGATTGGTCGTTGAAAAAGGCCAAGGACGAGAGGGTCGCATCGATAGCGGAATTGAACGCTGCCTGGATAGCCGTGCGCTGCGCGCTGGATGAGTCTTGATAGGTGGTCATCGTCTTGCTCCATGATGTGTGGTTAAGTCTGTCGCGTTAGCTCGCGTGGGCGGGCGTTACCACCGGCGCAATCGCCTTAGCGTTCGTGAGCTTGGCGGCATTCGCAGCTGAAGCCGCTGCCGCTGTGGCCGAAGCCGCTGCCGCTGCAGCAAGGCTCGCCTTGTCTGCCATGGTGGTCTTGTAGTACGACCGCAGGAAACTGAGCTGCTCGTCGGTCGTGCGTTGCTTTTCAAGCGGCAACAGGTCCTTCTGCAGCTTGGACACGGCGTCATGCGTCGACGGCACCGCACTGAGGATTTTCTCGTCCTGGGCCTTGAGCGCAGCTTGGGCGGTCTGCAGTTGCTGGGCCGCTGAAATCTGGGCTGCCTCCACGTCCAGGATGGTTTGAGCCAGCTTTGCGCGTCCGGTCATACCGGCAGCTACCATCACTTGCGAGCCTGTCTGGATGTTCGCCGCTTGCGCAGCCTGTTGCGTCTGCAAGAGCTCTATCCACTGCAAGCGCCGGTTCGCCGCGACCTGCTGGTCTTGCGTGAAGATGTCGATTTGACCTTGCAAACTTTGGGCAAGCTGGCTTGCAGACTTGGCATCGTTCAACGACACGGACGTTACGGCACACCCGGCCAGAAAGCACAGGCTCCCGAGGGCAAGCATTCGGGCCGACGGGCGCACGCGTGGCTGCCTTAAGCCAAAGATAGCTCGAACCGCGTTCATTTGTTCACCCCATGTCCAATCCAGACCAAGCCAGCAGCCTGCAGGAAGCTGGCAATGGTTTGCGGAGAAATACCGCTGGCGTAGTAGTCAGACAGTCCCGTGACCGACGGGTCAATGAGGGCTTGCCAACGCTGCAAATTGGCCGACGAATAGGCCAAAAGCTCTTGGTCCTGTGCGTCGAACTGGGCGTACTGCAGCTTCTCATGGGTGGGTTCCAGACGACCTACCACGTCGACGTAGGCCACGGCGGCTTGAATCAAGAACACACGCGATTGGGGGCTGCTCTTGCAAAACTGCTGCTCGTACGATTGAAGCACGGCGCTATCGGGGATGACATCGCCGTCATCACAGTTCGTCGCCGCCGTCGACAACTTGGTACCGCGCTTTCCAAGCCTTCCATCAGCGGCCTGCTGGTCCGCGGCACGCGTCAAATTCACGTGTGCGTTCAAGAGTTGCGTCGCCTGGGCGATGAGGTTGTCCTGGAGCTGTTGCGCCAAATCCACCGCCTTTTGGCGAGCGGCGACAACGGCAGTCGCTGCTTGAAGCTCCAAGCGATTTTGGTCGGCCATGATTTGCAAAGGCATTTCCTGCGCAGTGGGCGCGACCTGGCTGAAGGCCTTTTCGTCGTCTGCAAACTGGGCCAACAAGATAGCGGCGTTCACCGAGACGGGTGCTCCCTTCGGTGCCTGGCTCGTTGTCGTTGCCGTCGCAGCAGTTGTCGAAGTGGCCGTCGCCGTATCAGGCGTTTTCGCCGTTGTCACGGAACCTGCCGCACTCTTGGGCGTCGCCGCCGTATTCAGCTCCGTCAGGTAGTTGTCGATGGCCGTCAGCTTCAACTGCGCCACATACTTGTCGCTGAGCCCACCGGTAGCGGCGGAGAGCCCTTCCAAGTCCTTCAGTTTGTTCAAAAGGTCGCCAGTTTCCTTGGCAATGTCCGCTTGAACCGTAGAGCTGCCCGCGGCGGCCTTGACTTTCGCGTCGTACGCCGCCTGTGCCGATTCATAGACTGCTTCCTTGTCGCTTGCCGTCTTCTTCTCTTGGGCGAGGCCCGCTTGCGCAACGAGAAGGTCAGCGTGTGCCTTCCCGATGGTGCCCGCGGTCCCGTAGGTCATCGCAAATGCGTCTTGCGTCTTGTCAGCGGGCAACGCGTCGAGGCAGCGTTTGCGGATTTCGGTTTCGAGCTCCTCCTTGGCATGCACGGCATCGTCCGGAGCGGTCTTTGCCAGGGCCACGAGTGCCTTGGTGATGGCGTCCGAGTATTTGCCCGCAATCTGGCCAGGCGTATCCGCACACGAAGGCGGCAGCGGAAGCTTGAAAGCGCTGTAGACTTGTGGCGCAACCAGACTCAAGTAATCCGCCGTTGCTGCAGCCTTTTGCCTCGCGTCGGCTCCGGCGTTGACACGCTGCAGGTAGACATCGAAAACAGGCGATGAGTCCGCCGATTCCTTCAACCCCGTCTTACTCACATAGTCCGTGCCGACCAGGAGAGTCATCCGTTGCTGAACGCGCTCGGCCAAGCCTTGAATCGCCACGTTCTTCAGCAAGCCCGTGGTGTCCGCCTGCTTGGCAACGGTCACATTCAGCGGAACGCCCATGAACTGAAGAAGTTCACTCTGGACGTGAATCCGTGCCAGTTGGTCTTGCAGCGTGTCTTCTGCGTCCAACAGCGATTGAAGGTTGGCTTTTTCGGCATTGATGACGCCTGTGACGTCCACCGCCTTCCAGTCGGTGGCTGCCGTGCTCGCCTGCTTGGCACGCGTGGCGTCATAGAGCTGAATGTCCGACAGTTGAGGCAGCGAACTACAACCACAAAGGGCGCCTGCAACTGCAACAGCGCCCAGCAAAACTGCAGTCTGTCGAGGCGGCCGACGTGTGCGCGCCCCCAGATAACCCTGTGAAACCATCCCAGGCCTCCTCGCCTCTATCGACTTTGTACACGTGGCCTAACCACTGATTTGGCCGAAATCTTTGAACGAAGGTCTCGGCCTGTCAATAGAGACCCACCAAGGCATCCCTGTCGGTTTGCCGTCCGTTTCGGGAGTTATCCTGGGTACGCCCCATCTCTGGTCGTCGAGTGTCCCAACCTCAATCTAGGGGGGTCGCGCTAGACCTGAAGGTGAACCTGTGTTCATCAGCCCTGCGATAGCCAAACGAGACCTCGGCCTGTCGCCACCGCAAGGTCCCCTAGTCTGGCCAATAGACACGCCGCCGTCTGCGTTGCAGTTCGCTGTGGAAGCAGCGTGCACCGGAACAGTCCAGAAGGCAAGCTGGCCCAAAGTGCGACCGAGAAAAAACCCTCCCGCGGATGCAAGAGGGTTTGAAATGGCGGCAGTTACAGCACCAGGTAATGGTTGCCCTGAACCGTTCTGGCGAAGTCAGATTGCCCCTTGGCCAGCTCGTCGGCATTGGCAAAGGGCATTTCAGCCTGAACGCGGTTGCGCAACGCCGTCTCGCGTTGGTCGGCTGCCAGAGCGGCCTTGTCGAGCTTTTCCTGGGCGACTCGAAGCTCGATTTGAGCCGCACGCACGTGGTCATGCAGCTGGACGCATTCGCTGTCGGCACGCATTGCGGCACGCCAGGCCTCGTCAACCTTGTGCTCGTGCACCTCGTGGGCTTCAACAAGCATTGCGTAGGTCTTGAGCGTCTGCGCCAACAGCGGCAGCTTGGACAACTGCGCGTGCAGGCTGTAGCTGAGAACGTACTCGTCCGCATGCGTCGCGCTGCCCCCGCCGTGCAACACGAACGGACAGAGCACGTCAGGCGGGCTGAACCGAACCAACGCATGCTGGAGTCGGTCAGGGTCTTGGTTGAAGACCACCTTGACGTTGACGCAGATGGTTGGCTCGTTCTCGACAAAGCCCCGGTGGTTCGTCTGTGCCTGACTCACTCGCAGAGGGCTGGCGCTTACCCGCAGAACTTCCACGCGATTACGGGGAGGCTTGCGCTTGGAGCTCAGTGCCACGAGGTCATAGGCGCAGGCGATGTACTGCTGGTACAGCGCCAAGGCGAGTGCCTCGAACTGTTCCGGATGGGCCAGGTTCGTTGGCAGGAAGTTGCGAAGGTCGGCCAGCTTTTGCTGAGCAGCCTCAGCGCGTTCCCGCTGCTGGGTGAGCTTGGCCTGGCCGTCGAGGTAGTCGTCGAGCTCTTGTTGCGACTTGAAGAGTCGGCCCGAAGTCGGGTCTTCGAATGCTTGAACTTGCATGGGTGCAGTTCTCCTTTGAAAGAGTGAATGTCCTGATGGGCGGTATAGCCAACACCGATTGCGCGTCCACAGCACTGCCATTGGCTACACCAAGCAGGAACCCCAATTAATCCGGCTGTACCTTCGGCCGCGATGCGACTCGGGTCAGTCCTCTCCTCTGGAGTCAACATGCAACACACTGAAACCCCTTTGTCGCACACAACCGAGCCGCTGCAAGGCCTCTTGGACGCTGCGCAAGATGTTGCCGCGCTCTCGGTCGCGCACAGTCAAGCCTGGGCCCAACTTGCCAAGTTCGACAGCGTTGCGCTGCTGAGCTTTACCGAATGCGCGTCGCAAGTCCGTCGCTCAGCCTATCTCGGCTTTGACCAGCTGCACGACTATCTCGAACTGGCTGAAGCCAAGCTCCCCGAGAGCGAAACCCGCAACTCGGTCTGCATGGGCATTCGCTGCTGGCTGATTGAAGCGCACGACGCGGCCACCGACTTCCTGGAACGTCTGTCTCCAGTGCAAATCTGACCACTCAAGTCAGTCCATCCAGGAAATCCAACCGTCTTTCATGCCGCCGCCCGACATTCCCATCGGTGCGGCGTCTCCTTTTTGCAGCCCTGAAGCGCCTTCGACGCTGGTCGCAGTCGCAAATTGTGACTTACCGCTGCCGCACGCCGAGCGCTGCCCGCACTTGCGAAGTCACGAGTTCGTCCCACCCCTCGTACTTGCTGGTCTGTACGAGCCAGGCGCACCCGCGGGTGTACAGGCGAGCCTCGTCATCCACGGCCACCCACTGCGTCACATCTGGATGTGCCGAAAGCCAGGTCTCGATTTCGATTTGCCGGCCGCCATCCGCCCGTCCCGTGGCCTGCACAGGCGTCGTACCGACCACCTTCGCGGCGACCGCATGCGGCAGCATTGCGCGAATGCCCTCCAGGGTCCGCCCTTCGCGATGCGTCGACGTCACAACGACGCGCAATGAGGGCAACTCCCGCAGGAGCTGTTCCAGCTCTGAGCACAAGGCCATTTCACGCCAGTCCGCCCAGGCCGGCGTTTGCAATACGCCGTCGAAGTCCAGGAAAAGCAGCGGGCTGTTAGAGGGAAAGGGCTCGGTAAGACCCCGGGGACGGTTGTCGTCTGTGAAGTAGGTGGGCATGGCCTATCTAGCTAACCAGCTTTAACTGCTGGACGGGCTGGTCGCGACCCAAGTCCACGCACGCCCCGCTTTCTTTGAGACCAGATGCGGCTGACTGCTCAATAGTCCCTACGCGATGAAAAGAAGGCGCGACCGATATATCCATATCGGTTAGAATTGCAACTGCTAACAGCAAGCTAATCGCCAACAAGAACAACGAGCTGAGAGAACACTCATGAAACCTTACGTACCGCCTACAAACGTCGGTCGGAAGGTCGCCGGTGATGATATCCACCACCGTACCGCCGACCAGCCTCGAGATGCCGCGAAGAAGGCCGCCAAAGCCGCACGACATGGTGCACGCCAGGCCGGTAAGCGTGAGACCAAAGTTCCGTTGGGCAGCTGATGGGCAACTGATACTGCGCTGAAGACGACGAATATCCGATGCTGAGAACCTCCGGCGTCGAAAAAAGAGGAACCATACCGTGAGCAACCAAGTAAAAGACGAAGCCTACTGGAACTCGCCGGAAGGTCTGCGCGAACAAGCCGCCTACTGCCGCAATGACAATCAAGGCCCAGGTCAGCCGGGTGACTGCGTTCCTTCGGAAGCGAACTGGACCCTCGAAGAGCTGAAGCCCGAGCAACTGACCCACGTTTTCGCCAGTCAAGCGGAGGCCCAGGCCTGGATTGCCTCCGAAATCGAGATGGACGAATCCGATGAAATGCATCGAGAATGGCGCCGACTGCTGACGGAAGACATTCGTGAAGAGGTTGTCGTCTTCATTCGAAAAGGCGACGCGCATGTCTGGGATGGTTGGCACCGAATTGCTGCGTCCATCGCACGAGGCATTTCAGTGAAGGCCATTGTCGGTCGAGACATTCTGGCGGAAGTTCCGCAGCTGCAAGCAGCCTAACCTCTGGCTGCAAAAGAACCTGGCCGATGCGCACTCCAGGCAGAAGGCCAGTTGGTGTGACCGTGGGCGCAATTACTGCCGCCGATGACCACCGCCGGTGACTTGTTTGACCAGCGCCGTCGAGAGCGGTACGCTGCCATCTTGCCGCACTGCAAGGCATGCGCCAACAACCTGGACTGTCCGATTACTCTCTCGACGAAATACCACCATGGCTGAAACACCGAACTCCGAAAAGAAGCAGCTCCAAGACCAAGTCGTGGGCGAGCTGGGCGCCATCCAGGCCCTCGCGCTAGCGGGAGAACAAGGAGACGTCGACGCGGCACCCGCGTTCAACGAAATTGCGCAACGGCTGAGCCACCTGGCGAAAAGTGTCCGTGACCTGAGTGCCGCCAAGTAGGCCGTGACCTTCTCAGGAAGGATGTCGCCGTAGGCGGATGCGCCTGTGGCGCTGTGCTCTGTTGTGCGCAAGAGCACCCAAAAAATGTTCCACCTGATGGCCGAGTTGCGGTAACACGGCGCCATGAGGAAGCCCTCTGGACTCAGAGGACAGAATTACATAATGCGGCTTATAACAACCATTACGTCGCTTAAGTAGTGCGATAGCACGCATTGCCATGCAAGGGGCGGAGGCATAGCTATACCTCTCAGGATTAAGTCAAACTGAAGGAACTCGTATGCCCAAAGACATTTACGTTCGTCTTTTCGATGACCTCGACGCTACGGTGTTCGACATCATCGATGCTGCTGATGCCAAAGGTTTCGCGGGCTTCATCCGCGATGAGACGTGGTTGCCCCGGCCGTTGCCTGCCAAGACCGACGACGTCATCCGAGAACTGCTCGAATCGGTCTTCCAACCGCACCTCCTCTTCACGCTCAAACTGAGCCAGACGAAAAAGTGGGTGAAGGACATCGAAGCCACCCGTTACGTCCAACCCGACGGCAGCTGGGTTGTCCGATTGAACATCGCCCGCTTTTTCCTGCTTCCCGGTGAGAAGCCGCGTGCGGAACTCGCTGAACTGCGCAAGTTCTTCGAACAGATGAAGGCGTTCTACGAGTTGCACGCACAAGCGCACCGGCCAGCCGCTATCTCGTTCATGAACGAACGCGACCACAACAAGAGGACGTATGGCTCGATTCGCTGCTCCATCGACGACGTCGAAGACCCCGAAACCTCTGCACGTCTTCAAGCCACCATCGATGCCTCGCCGGCACTGCAGCACTTCCAGCGAGAGCACGCGCTGTCGCTTCAGAAGATGGGCCCCTACTCCTGGTGCGCAGTGACTGAAGAGCCCTTCTTCAAGACCCTGGACCAGCCCTGGCGCAAGGCCTCGTACGCGCGTTTCTCGGCTGAAGCCAACGCTAAGAAAGCGGCGAGCAACCCCGACTACTCGCAAGGCATCAAGTTTTAAGCATTGTTCACAAGTCGCCAATCCTTCGGGATGGCGACTTTTCTTCATGGAATCCCTTGTCCTTACGGTGTAGAGTCCATCGAATGCGAGAGGTTGATGCCGCTTTACCTTGTGCGGTAAAATGACCCCACCATGCGCCTTGTCCTCCAGTACGTTCAGACCGACGGATACACCTATTCGTGCGTCCGCACACTCCCCGTGGACTACGAGTCTGCGGAAGCTCTGATGCTGGATTTACTTGCAGAGGCTCGTGCGGCGGCAGCTGAGGGCCGAGGGATGAAGTTTCTTGGGCAGTCGTTCAGCACCAGTCATTTCTGTGAGCAGCTGGACCCCGAAGACAATGACCTGTACGAGGCCATTGCTGAGCCCGGACGGTTCAAGGCGGCCAACGTCTGGTGGATGGAAGTCCAGCCCGACATCTACACTTTGGACGAATGGTTCGCAGCCCAAGGCGTGGGGCCTGCAGAGAAAGCCTCGGCATGACCACGAGCCTTTCAGCGACCTCCTCGCAGTCTCTTCGAAACGCGACGCCCCAAGAGGCCGCGACGACGGTGCTTCGCCAGCACTGGGACGGGAAGCTTCCTGTCGACCCGGCCAAGCTTGCAACTCGCCTTGGGTTGACCGTCTATGCGCGCGGCGGAGACAAGGACCCTACGTACCAGGCCAGCGGTGGTTACCACCGCTACGAAGGTAAGCCGGCCCTGTGCTTCAATATCGCCGAGCACGTAGACCGTCAGCGGTTCATCCTGGCGCATGCGTTGGCTCACCACGTGTTCGACGACGCCGTTCATCCTCCGGAAGTCGGCGCCATATGGAACAGCAAGGAGCCCCACGAGGTGCGTGCCACCGCGTTCGCGCGGGAGCTGTTGATGCCAAGAAAACCCGTGCTGGACGCCTACCAGTCGGGCAAGGTGCCAAACATCGAGCGATTGGCAGCTGCGTTCGGCGTCACCAAGGACGCCATGGGTCACCGGCTCCTGGCACTGGGCGTGGCATCGGGCGTGCTGGCCTGAGGGGCCAATGCCCCTTCCGGAAAGACAAGTCATGAACGACTTCATCCGTCGCCGCATCGAGTACCTCAAAAACCTGCCTTCCTTAAAAGAAGGCTGGATTGCGGGCGGGGGCGTGGTCGAAGGCCAGACACCATCTCAGGCCGCCTGCGACGCGGCCATTGCACATCTGACGGCCCTTGCGAAACTGGAGCCCCTCGCTGTCGACCTGGTAACCGAGAACGTACTGATAGGCCCGCTCGTTCAAGGCGGCGTGTCGATGGACTGGCGCTTGCCGTCCCTCGGATTGGTGGCCGTGTTGAGTTGGCGAAACGATTTGACCGCGGAGCTCTACATCTGGGCTGAGACCGATGTCGACGTCGACGGCACGTTCGGCGAGGTGCACGACGCTGCCCTGGCCACCGTCATGACGCACCTACGGCGGCCGCAGTGAGCATGTCGCCCTTTGCGCGGGCAAAAAGAGCGCCCCCATAAAGGGAGCGCAAAGGAACTTGCCCAAACGGAGGGGCGGCTGAGGCTTCGTCTCCTGGCCCTTGGCCAGTCGATGCGTCCAAGCTTTGCAGCTTGCAAGAAAGCTCATCTCCCTCATCAACTCTGACATCAGGGATGTCGAGTCACCGGAACGCCTATGCCGGGTCTCGAGGCAGCAAGTTCAATCTCGGTGTAGACACGTATACTTACGCATGTCGGCAAGGGGAGAGAACCCTTTCGCACCGGGTGAGGAACATGACCGCTTGCGGTATGCGGCCCCTCTGGCACTGTCGTGGCAGTGCGAATAGCCATACCGAGCAGGTCAACCAACTCGACAACCGCTATGTGGTATCAGCACAAGTTCCGTCCTGCTTTCCTCGCTTTTCGCGACGAGTATCAGTTTTTTCGGCTATTCGGATTATCGTGTTGAAAGTTGGTTCAAAGGTTTTGAACCAACTGCAATAGACAAGCCGCTGAGTAGATATTGAAGCTCCTTGATTGACGCAAGCGATAGGCTCTTGTCAGCCAGGTGCTTCAGACCCGCTCGGACGTCGCGAATGACGCCCTGGTGACGCAAGGTACCAGGGGTTGCCCTCTCGACTCGGGCTAGCATTCGCTTTGCCCAAATCTCCAGACCCTGCCTACCAAGCTCGGTGTGCCTGACGAACTCGCAAACGCGGCCTTGATTGAAACGTTCAACCAGGTTGCGAGACGCTTGAGCGTCCGCGTGCGCTTGTTTGCCACAGCAAACACATTTGAATTTGTTCCCCTGCCGGTTCTTGCGACTGATGAAGAAGCAAGAACCGCACTCTTGACTGGTGTAGGCGGGGTTGACCTCCACCAGTTTGAAGCCTTGCGACTCTGCTTTTTGTTCCAAGGCTTGCTTGAAAATGCCCGTGCCCATTCGGCGCACCAACCGGTTCATCTTCTTGCTCATGATGCCCGGCTGTGCGCTGAAATTGAGGGCTTCTACGATGACCGTGCCAGGCTTGCCCAGCGCCAGGGCGCGGTTGACCGCGCCCTTGACTTCGCTCGTGAGCCAGCCGCGCATGCGTTGCACGAAATCACGGTAGCGCCGGCAGTCCGATAGCTTATGCTGTCCGGCCGCCTGCAAGCCTTTTGTCAGCGCTTGCAGGCGGTCATCCCATCGCTTCAACTTGAGGTTAAAGCTTTGCCCAAAGATAGCTCCGTGTGACGTGGCCAACAGGTTGACCATGCCCGTGTCCAGCCCCATCACGACGCCTTCTCGCGACGGGGCTTTGACGAACTTCTTGCACACCTTCACGAACCAGTTGTCGCCGGTCTTTCGCAGGCTGAACGTCAGGGCTTGTTCACCCTTAAATTGCCGAGCGTAGGCGTTATCTCGAAGGGGCAATTCGATGCGCTGGCCTTTTGCCAATGTCGAGAGACGCAGCCAAAAGCTGACGCCTTCGAGCCGGCTGTGCGTGGCCGGTGCCCACACCGAGGACATCTGGTTCACCTGCAAAGGCAGGTGGGAAAAGCAGGGCGATTTGAACTTGTGAAGGTAGGCGCGAACGTATCGCGCCAACAACCGAGACGGTCGACCGGTCAGTGCCTTGACTTGAGTCTTGCCGCCGGCGGCGGCAAGTACCGCCTGCTGCTCGGCCAGCGGCACGAGCCACAGTTGCATTCGATTGAGCCAGAGCAGCTCGTGGCGCAGCTCAGGCGCGTCGCGGTAATGCTGAGAGCGCATGACCAACCGGGTCAACCGCTTCATCAGATTGGCGCGCCAGGTCTTGAGTTGACCCTCGATGGCCACGGCCATGCACTGCTTGACGCTGGTCACGAGCGGGGTCGACCCGAAAACCGAATCCACGCCAGCAGTGCTGGACAGCGATTTGTCGGGCCGTTGCCCTTGCAGGAACTTCGTCCACAGGTGTTCGCCCACGACCGGCAACAGACGCTGCCATTCTCGGTTCAGGTCGTCGAGCTTCTGCAGTTTGGCTGAATTGCAACGCGCATCCACCTTGAACAGGTAGCTGCGCATGTATTGCGGCACTTTGGTTTTTGCAGAAAGCGCAGACGACGGCAAGGTTCAAATAATAGGAACTGAATTAACAGTATAGCGGATATTTTAGCCATCTGTAAATGACTTTCACACGATAATCCGGTAAGCCGTTTTTTCTTCCGGCGACAGCCTTGTTTTGCGCCCTCCTCTCGAAGGGACTCGGGTATTCGTGGGCTTTCGCAGCGTCAAGCTGGTGGCCCGTCGCCCTCGGCAGTCTGCTGGGTTTTGCCCTCAATCGTCGACGTCGCCAGAAGGAGTGGCAGCAGCGTCGACAACGAATGAACGCATCGCGAGCATACCTTGCGGAGCGCCAACGCGTGCGTACCGCCCAGGCTCCCGCATAAGCGACCTTCCCCGTCAAATCACTCGTCTATTCAAAAAAAGCGCCATCTGGTCAAACCAGTGGCGCTTTTCCTATGTCCGCAGACTGAATGCCGTGGTCTTACCGCTCACGTTCAAACGAGCGGTCGTCCCGACCTCGGCTACGAGAGGTGTGCTCGAATGCAGTTTGACGCGAGGCCTCCCCCACCGCCAGCGCGGTCGGCAGTACCGTCGTCGGCTCTCCCGCTGCAACGCGCACAGGTTGTGCAGCCATCCCATCCAAACGCGTGCCAAATTGCGTCAAAGCCGCAGCCTGTGTTTGTTGGTCTGTTTTCAGCTGCGCGATGGCTTGCGAACGCGGGGTTTTGCTCGCGGTCAGCTGACCCGTTGCCTGGTCACGCAGCTCGACAGCCGACGCGTAGCCGGCGCCCAGCCCCAGCATCAGGACGCAAGCCGCCAGATTGACGGCTTGCGTCTGGCTCTTCCTGGCACCGCGTGCGCCTACAAAGGCCGTGACGAACCGGGCGCTGACGTAGACGAAAGCGGCGCACATCCAACCGCCTCCAACCGTCATCGAAAAAACACCCCACGCCAGCACGGCGAACGCCAGGATGTCCAAGGCCAGCTCAAGCAGCCGGTACAGGTTGCCACCCACTTGTACCTGCCGCTGTACGGCCACGAACGCGGCGAAGGAGAGAACACCAATGAGAAGGTAGAAAGGTAGACATTCGAACATGGCGACTCCTGTTGGAGACTGAGGCAGAGCAATCAAGCTATAAAGCAATATTTTACATTAGCGTCTGAACATTTCAACCAATCAACTATAACGGTGTGGTATTCTTGGCAATATAGGGGTGACAATCGACGCCTCTCGCTGTTCACTTGTGCACTACACCTTCGATTTGCCGAAAACTGACCCATGACTCCACCGTTGACGCTTTTCTGGCTGAGAACCCGACACGCGTTGGAGAACCTCTCGAGCTGGCTGGACACCGGCTACACGCTCGACAAGCGCACCCAGGTATTCCTTGAGGGCTCCCGCGCGGCCGAAACCGGCTCGCCCATGCCGGGCCCTGTCGGCCGGTCTCGTACTCTGCGCCAAGCTTGGAACCTGGGCCACAGTCAGCCCCGGAGCACTGTTCAGACCACGGAGGAACCTTTTCTCGCGGCCAAGGACGGCTCGGAGTCCGGGGTTTTCTGACCTGACCGAGAGTGCCGTCGACAGTCGGTGCCTGGCCTCCCGTTAGGCTCGCCCTCCCGCGGCCCATTCGCTATACGGTCAAGGACATTACCAGGAGCCCAGATGCCTTCCAAACCCCAGAACCCCAAACAACCCATCGAGACGCCCGACCAGGCTCGTGCGGTCTACCAGCAGTCTCGTCGCCACGACCTCGAATCCCTGTCCAAGGCGTTCGAAGAGGCTCCCGACGATGTCGACTACGCGGGCCGTCAAACGACGAGCGTCGTGACGCGTCGCGAGCCGCATCCGAATGCGTTCTTGCAAGTCCCCGTCGGTACGGTCATCACCGCGACGTGGCCCAAGCTCTGAACACAAAACCCTCAAGGAACCCAAGATGACAGCTACCTTGACGCCGGTGACGAGCTTTTTGCCGCAACCCCGTCTGCCGGTCTCTGAAGCCAGCCTGCTGGCGGCCATCAACCGTCACGTGCACGACTTCCTGTTTCCGGGCGAGTGCTTCCACTCTCCGGATGTCGACGACATGATTCGCTCTGAAAAGCTGGCGCACCGTGTGCGCGAGCGGATTGTCGCGCTGTCCCAGGACGGGGTCGATGCCACGACCCAGACGTTGGCAGAACTCCTGCCCGGACTGAAGCCCCATGAAATTCCGGTGACCGAAGCCGACTACGAAGCCTACTGACCGTCTGCTACTTCATCAAGCGCCGCCCTTCCCGGGCGGCGTTTTCATGGACGAAGGTTTTACGGCGCAAATGGTCCAAGAATTCCCAACAAGCTAGGATTGGCGCAGACTTCGGGGGGGCGCGCCACTGTAAGAATGGCCAGACTGTTGGCTATACGAAGCAGGCCAACCCTACAATTGACAGGAAAACTGCCATGTCCACTTCCCTCCTAACCCTTGAGCCCGTTCGTGCGGCGATGACCGACTTGCTTCGACAGTGTGCAGAGCGGGGCTGCCAAGCTTGGTGCGGCGAAGACGACCAGGAGCACTTGGTTTACGCAAACGACCAGGTCGTCATTGACGGTAGGTCCCCGCTGAGCCTGGACCAACTGGACTTTCTGCAACTAGCTCATCTCGCTCAAGCAGCTGCCACCGAGCTGAGCCTTACGGACGAACAGCGTGCACGGCAAGAACGCCAGCTGTCCGACGATGTTCTCTACGCGCAGCGTAAGACTGCCGCCAATCCATTTGCCTTCGATGACCGGGTGTGTCCGCAGCCCTATAAAATCGTTGCGGCTTCCGATTGGCAGCAGACGGATACTGAAAACTGGTATCAGGACGTGACCCTGCAGCACAACGGCGGAGGCCCCGACGCCCTTGCGCGGCTGGACGTGCATTTCAGAGCGGGGGAAGCTGTCGTCGTCGCCGCTCAGCTACAGCTTCAAAAGCATTCAAAACCCTTTGCACAGTACACCCGTTCTGCTAGAGCCTAAATTCAGACCACCGCACGCAGCCGTAGCGGCTAGCCGTTCTCGTAAGGAGTTGCTAAGCCATTCATCGACCGCACCAGTTCTCTGGTGCGGTCTTTCTTTGGCCTAGAGGAGAACTCTCATCCGGCACCGCTTATGGCCCGAGAGGCTAGTGGCCGCGGACTAACCGAGGGACGTTAGTCCGTAGCGCCCTTAGTCGACACCAGTTCCTGGTAGTACGCAGCACTCATCAACACGCACTCGACCACCGTCCAGGTGTCCGAAGCGTCTCCTTTGGCCAGAAGCGCCTTGTTGGCGTCTTCTTCTACCAAACAGCGCCCTAGTGCTCCATCCAAACGAGCGAAGCGAGGCTTGGGTGGAGCACTAGGGCGCGAGTCTCGACTCAATGAGGGGCTTCCAGCTGTTGAGGTATTGCTTGATAAAGGCCTTGTCAGATGTGCCGTGTATTCCTGGCGTAGTTTGTCGAATAAGGAGTGGCGATACGTCGTCACGATAACCAAGTGCTACTGCAACGCGCAGGTGCGGGGAAAACTGTCTTAAAAGCTTGTTTTTGCATAAGGTTCATGACTATACTGATGCATCTATTAGTTTGATAACCAAGCAGTATCTTGCACCGCAAAGCCACTTTCCGGCTGTACCCCAATGCCACCGAGACGGTGGCATTGGAGCGCACCCTGGCCGCGCACTGCAAGGTCTACAACACGCTGCTGGAGACCTCCAAGCTGCGCTTCAAAGCGGGCATGCCCGCGTACAACCGGACCAGCGTCAACGACGCCAGCAAGGCCGTGCGCAACGCGCACGCCTGGATTTCCGAGCGCACAACCGCCCAGTCACTGCAATGCACGGGCGAGCGCCTGGTCAAAGCCTTCGATGCGTTTTTTCGCCGCGTTGCGGCCGGCGAGACGCCGGGCTATCCCCGCTTCAAAAGCATCAAACGTTTCACGGGATGGGGCTACAAGGCGCACGCGGACGGCTGGAAGCTTCTGCAGCAGCACGACAAACTGAGCGCCCGGGGTTGCACGGGCCACAGCTACGGTGCTGTGCGG